>SKEG01000202.1_pt1 | contig 71276 bp, 61 predicted proteins | sample 4826631 | NCBI WGS metagenome assembly SKEG01 (sample SAMN11008815, study PRJNA524170) | human gut metagenome | biome: Human fecal sample; material: Feces; isolation source: fecal sample from pouch patient p26, p34, p50 | host: Homo sapiens | place: Israel: Tel-Aviv | collected 2016-11-02
AAGCTGTTTAATAGTAAATTCGTCAAATGAATACGAATAGAAAATAGAATCTTTACAGAGAGGTGAAAATCATGAGAGAAGGAATCCATCCTAATTATTATCAGGCAACTGTAACCTGCAACTGTGGAAACACATTCGTAACAGGATCTACAAAACAGGACATCCACGTAGAAATCTGCTCTAAATGTCATCCATTCTATACAGGTCAGCAGAAGGCAGCTCAGGCTCGTGGACGTATCGATAAGTTCAACAAGAAATACGGCCTGAACAAATAATCAGAATATAGTATGAATTGAGAAGGTTGAGGTTGGGAAATCTCAGCCTTTCTTGTTTCTTAAACAAATCAGGCTGCGAAGCAGATGCTTCTGTCTGCCTGACAGTGAAAATAATTATTTTCTGCAGGAGAAAAGGATGAAATCATCAAATATCGGTGGCCAGGCTGTAATGGAAGGCATTATGATGCGCCACAAGGATAAATATTCCATCGCTGTCCGCAGACCGGACAATGGGATTGAATTAAAAGTAGAAGATTACAAATGCACCTTTGGAAATGCAAAATTTCTGAGGTATCCGCTGATCCGCGGTGTGGTCAGTTTCGTGGATTCTCTGGTGGTCGGTACAAAGTGCCTGATGTATTCCGCAGAGATTGCGGGAGATGAGGAGGACGAGGAAGAAGCACAGAAGAGTGCGGTACTGTCTGAGGAAGAACGGGCAGCTAAGAAAGCGAAGGAAGATAAGCAGTTCAAATGGCTGTTATATGTGACGGTTGCGATCTCTATCATTGTATCGATCGCCGCATTTATGCTGCTGCCATATGCACTTGCCAGTCTTTGCCGGAAAGTAGGTGCTTCTGAATTTGTAGTCACAGTCGTAGAGGCGTTTGTGAAACTGGCATTATTTATGGGATATATGATTCTGATCTCCAGAATGAAGGACATTCAGAGGACTTTTATGTATCATGGCGCAGAGCATAAGTGTATCAACTGTGTGGAACACGGACTGCCGCTTACCGTAGAGAATGTACTGGCAAGCTCCAGACAGCATAAGCGCTGTGGAACCAGCTTCCTGTTTCTGGTTATGCTGGTCAGCATTTTTCTGCATTTTATTTTTGTATTAGTACCGTTTTACTGGGTGAGACTGTTCGGAAGACTTCTTATGGTACCGGTGGTAGCAGGAATCTCTTTTGAGATCATTCAGTGGGCAGGAAGATCAGACAGTAAGATTGCTGATTTCTTCAGCAAACCAGGTCTGGCAATGCAGAAACTTACCACCAAGGAACCAACCGCAGATATGGCAGAAGTTGCGATCAAGGCAGTGGAAGCAGTCTTTGACTGGAGAGCATATCTGAAGGAAGAATTTGGTGTTGAAGTGGAACCGGCTGCCGCAGAAGACGAAGCATCCGGGGAACAAATGTGAGAAAAGAAAGGGGTAACTCCATGAACGGAGAAACTCTGACAGGGTTATTAAAAAAAGGACAGACGATTCTTGCGCAGGCAGGAATTAAGGAGGCCGGGCTGGATGCCTGGCTCCTTCTGGAATATACCACAGGAAAAAGCCGGGCGTATTATTTTGCACACGGAGAGGAAGGTGTCACAGACGAGACTGCTGAGTGTTATCTGCAACTGATCAGCAGACGCGCGAAACACATCCCGCTGCAGCATCTGACGCATCAGGCTTTTTTTATGGGATATGAGTTTTATGTAGATGAGAATGTGCTGGTACCGAGACAGGATACGGAAACACTGGTGGAAACTGCGCTGGAATGTATGAATACAATGACAGAAACAGGCAGAAAAAATCCGCATATTCTGGATATGTGTACAGGGTCAGGATGCATCCTGCTCAGTCTTCTGAAAGAAATTCCGGAGGCTGAGGGAAGAGGAGTCGATTTATCTGAAAAGGCACTGGAAGTTGCAGCACGAAATGCCCGGACACTGGAAGTTGCAGACAGGGCTGAGTTTGTAAAAAGTGATCTGTTTACAGAAGAAGATAAAAATAGTAATGGAAATCATGGCACTGCTTATGATATGATTATTTCAAACCCGCCATATATTCCTACAGCCGAGATCGAAGATCTTATGGAAGAAGTAAGGCTTCACGATCCGCGTATGGCTCTGGATGGCATGGAAGATGGCCTGCATTTTTACAGGATCATCACAGAACAGGCAATGAATTATCTTGCTCCGGGCGGCTGGCTCTTATATGAGATCGGGTGCAGTCAGGGAGAAGATGTGGCAGACCTTCTGCGAAAAGAAGGATATGAAGAGATTGAAATAAGAAAGGACCTTGGCGGGCTGGACCGTGTGGTTCTTGGACGAAAGAAAGGTTACGGTTCACTTTGTGAGCAGTAACGAAAGAAATGACAGGAGGAAAAACATGTTTGACAAATTAGACGATCTGCTCATTCGTTTTGAGGAAGTGCTCAATGAGCTGGGAGAGCCTGGAGTGACAGACAACCAGGAGCATTTTCAGAAGCTGATGAAGGAACAGAGCGATCTGCAGCCAATCGTAGATGCTTACCGCGAGTATAAGAAGAACAAAGAGACCATACAGGACAGTCTCGCCATGCTCGAGGAAGAAAAAGATGAAGAAATGAGAGAGATGCTCAAGGAAGAGTTATCGGATGCAAAGAAGAATGTAGAAGAACTGGAACACGAACTGAAGATTCTTCTTCTGCCGAAAGACCCGAATGATAACAAGAACGTTATCGTGGAGATCCGTGCAGGTGCAGGTGGAGACGAAGCAGCTCTTTTTGCGGCAGAGATTTACCGTATGTATGTGAAATATGCGGAATCACGCAGATGGAAAACAGAGATGATGAGTCTGAATGAGAACGGAATCGGCGGATTTAAGGAAGTTACCTTTATGATCACCGGTGCAGGTGCTTATTCCAGACTGAAATATGAGAGTGGCGTACACCGTGTACAGCGAGTTCCGGAGACAGAATCCGGCGGACGTATCCATACTTCCACCTGTACCGTAGCCATTATGCCGGAAGCAGAGGAGATTGATTTCCATCTGGATATGAATGACTGTAAATTCGATGTATTCCGTGCATCCGGTAATGGTGGACAGTGTGTCAATACCACAGACTCCGCAGTACGTCTGACCCATATTCCGACAGGAATCGTGATTTCCTGTCAGGATGAGAAGTCACAGCTTAAGAACAAAGACAAAGCCCTGAAGGTTCTGCGTTCCCGTCTGTACGAGATGGAACTTGCGAAACAGCATGACGCAGAGGCTGAAGCAAGAAGAAGCCAGATCGGAACCGGTGACCGTTCTGAGAAGATCAGAACTTATAACTTCCCGCAGGGACGTGTGACAGATCACAGGATCAAGCTGACACTTCACAGACTGGAGAATATTTTAAATGGTGATCTGGATGAGATCATTGACAGTCTTATCGCAGCAGACCAGGCAGCGAAACTGAGCAATTTACAGGATGAAGACTAAAAGTCAGGCTGATCTGAGAGGGCAGTAACCAGTCTCTGACAGCAGAATTTACTGCTTTTGAGAAGAAAAAGAATCATTTTCTGATAAGGAAAATGATAAAAAAGGAAAACTGTTAAAAAACTATTTAAAGAAGGAAAACTATTAAAGAAGGAAAACTGGAGGAGAATATTTATGCAGAAAACAGCACTTGTCATTATGGCAGCAGGAATCGGAAGCCGCTTTGGCAACGGGATCAAACAGCTTGCACCGGTAGGACCGGAAGGTGAGATCATCATGGATTATTCCATCCATGATGCACTGGAAGCAGGATTTAACAAAGTTGTATTTATTATCCGTAAAGATCTGGAGGAAGAATTCCGTAAAGTGATCGGAGAGCGCATTGAGAAGATCACAGAAGTAGAATACGCATTCCAGGAACTGGATGATCTTCCGGAAGGCTTTACCAGACCACAGAACCGTACCAAACCATGGGGAACCGGTCAGGCAGTGCTGGCAGCGAAAAAAGTTCTGGATGAGCCGTTCGTAGTCATCAATGCAGATGATTACTATGGAAAAGAAGCCTATGTGAAAGTGCATGACTATCTTGTTCAGGAACAGCCGGCAGATGGCAGGATCCATATCTGCATGGCAGGATTCAGACTTGGCAATACACTGAGCGACAATGGCAGTGTGACAAGAGGTATCTGCAATATTGAGAATGGACAGCTTACAGGTGTGACAGAGACACATGATATATTTAAAACCGGGACAGGCGCAGAGTCCAGAAGCGGGGAAGAACCAAAGGAACTCAATGTAAAAGATCTGGTATCCATGAATATGTGGGGACTGACTCCGGACTTTATGGAAACTCTTTACAATGGATTTGTGGAATTTCTCGATGGACTGAAACCGGAAGAAATCAAAAAAGAATACCTTCTTCCGGAACTGGTCGATCAGCTGATCAAAACCGGACGTGCGCAGGTAGATGTTCTGGAGACAAAAGATACCTGGTTTGGTGTGACTTATCAGGAAGACAAAGAGACTGTTATGAAAGCATTCCAGGATCTTACAGATAAGGGTGTATATCCGAAGGGACTTTACAGATAAAAATTTCTTCAGATAACACAGATTTTGGGGACTGTGGACAAGGTGCAGCGAAAATAGTGACAATATTTCTTGTGACGAATAAAGGAGAGCTATTATGGGAAAATATTTTGGAACAGATGGATTTCGTGGAGAGGCAAATGTAAAACTGACAGTGAATCATGCGTTTAAAGTTGGACGTTATGTAGGATGGTATTATGGAAGAAATCACAAAGCAAAGATCGTGATCGGTAAAGATACCAGAAGAAGCAGTTACATGTTTGAGTATGCACTTGTTGCAGGACTGACTGCATCCGGTGCAGACGCGTATCTTCTTCATGTAACAACAACCCCAAGCGTTTCCTATGCAGTACGCACAGAAGACTTTGACTGCGGTATCATGATCTCTGCAAGCCATAATCCGTTCTATGATAACGGAATCAAACTTCTCAACGGAAACGGACAGAAGATCGAGGCAGAGGTAGAAGAGAGAATCGAAGCATATCTGGACGGAGAGATAGAAGAACTTCCTCTGGCTACCAGAGAAGATGTCGGACGCACGATTGACTTTGCTTCCGGAAGAAACCGTTACATCGGTTATCTGATCTCTATCCCGTCCCGCGACTTCAAGAACATCAAAGTTGGTCTGGACTGTGCGAACGGAAGTTCTTCTGCAATCGCAAAGAGCGTGTTCGATGCACTCCGCGCAAAAACTTATGTGATCAATAACCAGCCGGACGGAACCAATATCAATACAAACTGTGGCTCTACACATATTGAAGTTCTTCAGAAATATGTGGTAGACAATGGCCTGGATATCGGTTTTGCCTATGACGGAGATGCTGACCGCTGTATCGCAGTAGACCACAGAGGAAATGTGATCGACGGCGACAAGATTATGTATGTCTGCGGAAAATATCTTCAGGAAAAAGGTAAATTAAACGGAAATACCGTTGTGACAACCGTAATGTCCAACCTTGGATTATACAAGTCCTTCGAAAGAGAAGGCATCAACTATGAGCAGACAGCAGTTGGGGATAAATATGTTGCCGAGAACATGATGGAGAATAATTACAGCCTGGGCGGTGAGCAGTCCGGACATATTATTTTCAGCCGCTATGCAGCAACCGGTGATGGAATCCTGACTTCTCTTATGATCATGGAAGCATGCGTGGAGAAAAAGTCAACTCTCTGCGATCTGGCAAAAGAAATGAAAGTTTATCCACAGCTTCTGCGCAATGTGCGCGTAGCTGACAAGAAAACTGCAAGAGAAAATCCGAAGCTTGTGGCAGCAGTGGAAGAAGTTGCCAATGCTCTTGGAGATGATGGACGTATCCTTGTCCGCGAAAGTGGTACAGAACCGCTGATCCGTGTAATGGTAGAGGCAGGAACAGACGAAATCTGCCATGAACATGTAGATCATGTGGTGAAAGTAATGGAAGAAGAAGGACTGATCGTTGAAGCATAACTGTTCAGTACTTTCACAGTTACATTGACGAAACAGTAAAGGAAATACATGAAAAATAAAAAAACGGCATTACTTCTGGCAGTCTGCCTGAGTCTTGGAACTCTGGCAGGCTGCAGTACAGAGGAGATCAATAATTACAGACAGGCAGAGCTGGATCTGGCAGATGGAAATTTCCAGACTGCACTGGAAGAATATGAGACGGCTGTTTCAGACGGCATAAAAGTGGCAGAGTCCTACAGGGGAGCTGGTGTGGCAAATGTGCGGCTTGGAAATTATGAGGCAGCTATCGAAGATTTCACCCAGGCTCTGAACTGCGAAAAAGTGGGAAAAGCTCTGAAAAAAGATATTTTATCTTACAGAGCAGCCGCATATCTGAAAACAAAATCTTATGAGGAAGCTCTGACAGACTGTCAGGCACTGGCCGAAGGCTATGATATGGATGCGGATCTGTACTTCCTGTCAGGAGAAGTGGCACTTGCCATGGATTCCTATGAAGAAGCCGCTTCTTATTTTGAACAGGCTTATGGAGAGGATGCCACTTATGATATGGCAATCCGCATCTATGCGGTTTATCTGGAACAGGATATGGAAGCCGACGGAACCAGATACCTGGAGGCCGCGTTATCTGGTGAGGCGAAAAATGCCCAGGATCACTGCGACAGAGGAAGAGTCTACTATTATATGGATGATTATGACAATGCTTCAGAGGAACTGAAGCAGGCAATCGACGGTGGAAATACGGAAGCGATGGCTCTGCTGGGAATGGTATACATGGAACAGAAAGACACTGCGAATGCGAGAAGCTTGTTCCAGCAGTATGTATCTCAGGCAGAAAACGGTGCCAAAGGCTACAATGGTCTGGCATTATGCGACATTGCGGACGGAGACTATGACAGTGCTCTTTCCAATATCAGTAGTGGCATTTCAGCGGCAGATGCCGAAGACATGCAGAGTCTTCTGTTTAATGAAATGGTTGTGTATGAGAAGAAACTGGACTTCGCGACAGCCCTTCAGAAAGCGGAAGAATATATGAATATGTATCCGGATGATAAAACAGCCAAAAAAGAGCTGGCATTTCTGAAAACCCGTGTAGAAAGCTAAGGAGTATTATGGAAGAATTTGGCAGATTAGAAGAGAGAGTGGTTCTGGTTGGTGTTCAGACCGGAGAGAATGACAATGTGGAAGAATCCCTGGATGAGCTGGAAGAACTTGCCGGTACTGCCGGTGCTGTCACAGTGGGTAAGATCATCCAGAACCGTGAGGCTGTACATCCGGGAACATACATTGGAAAAGGTAAGATCGAAGAAGTCCGGGCACTGGTTTATGCCATGGATGCGACAGGAATCATCTGTGATGATGAACTTTCTCCTGCACAGCTTAATAACCTGGAACGGGAGCTGGACTGCAAGGTTATGGACAGGACGCTGCTGATCCTTGATATTTTTGCAGCCCGTGCAGTGACAAGTGAAGGTAAGATTCAGGTAGAACTGGCACAGCTTCGCTACCGTGCGGCGCGGCTGGTTGGCCTGAGAGAGTCTCTTTCCCGTCTGGGCGGTGGAATCGGAACCAGAGGCCCTGGTGAAAAGAAACTGGAGACGGACCGTCGTCTGATCCGTACCAGAATCTCTGCATTAAAGCAGGAACTGGCGCAGGTGGAGAAGCACAGAGAGCTGATCCGTGCAAACCGTGCCAGAGGAAATATGAAAACGGCTGCGATCGTAGGCTATACGAACGCCGGAAAATCAACGTTATTAAATAAACTGACCGGTTCCGAAGTTCTTTCCGAGGATAAACTGTTTGCGACACTGGACCCTACCACCAGAGTCCTGGATCTGGCAGACGGACAGCAGATTTTGCTGACGGATACCGTAGGATTTATCCATAAACTGCCGCACCATCTGGTTGAGGCGTTTAAGAGTACTCTGGAAGAGGCGAAATATGCGGATTATATCATTCATGTGGTGGATGCTTCCAATCCGCAGGCAGAGATGCAGATGCATGTGGTATATGAGACACTGCGTGAACTGGGCGTGATGGGAAAAAAGATTATTACCCTGTTTAATAAGCAGGACGCACCGGGAGCAGCTGGACTCAGGGACTTTAAATCTGATTATTCCCTGAAAATTTCGGCAAGAACAGGAGAGGGACTGTCAGAACTCAATGATCTTTTTCAGAAACTTCTTGCAGAAGAACTGATTTATGTGGAACGGCTTTTTCCATATCATGAGGCCGGTAAAATTCAGCTCATCCGTGAATATGGACAGCTGATTTCCGAGGAATATACAGACACCGGAATCGCAGTAAAAGCAAGGGTTCCAAAGGAAATTTACCCGAAAGTAGTGTAAAAATATCCACGAAACAGCGGGCGGAAAAATCACAGGTAAAACAATACGAATACCATATCATGTTCTTTAATACAAACAAAGACACAAGATATGGTATTTTTTAAGGTTGACGTCAGAGGGAGTCTCTGATACAATAAACCTACAGCGTTTGAAAAGGACGTGAAGTGGATGCCGCAAAAATACTCTGAAAAAGTTTTGAGAGGCATTTTTTTATGGCAGAAATGAACGAAAAAAAGATAACGGTGGGGAGGCATTGAATATGTTTCAGGTTGTGAAACGTGATGGTGAAATTGACGAGTTTAAGATTGGCAAGATTACAGCAGCCATTCATAAAGCGTTTGATGCGAAAGAGAAAGTTTACAGTGAGGATATGCTCGACCTTCTGGGTCTGCGGGTTACTTCCGATTTCCAGAATAAGATTCAGGATGGCAAGATCACTGTGGAAGAAATTCAGGACAGTGTGGAAAATGTATTAATTCAGGCAGGATATTCTGATGTTGCGAAAGCATATATCCTGTACCGCAAACAGAGAGAGAAAGTCCGCAACATGAAATCCACGATCCTGGACTATAAAGAGATCGTAAACAGTTATGTAAAAGTAGAGGACTGGCGTGTCAAAGAGAACTCTACTGTGACTTATTCCGTAGGAGGACTGATCTTAAGTAACTCCGGTGCGGTTACTGCCAATTACTGGCTGTCAGAGATTTATGACAATGAGATTGCGGAGGCGCACAGAAATGCGGATATTCACATCCATGACCTGTCCATGCTGACCGGATACTGTGCAGGCTGGTCACTCAAGCAGCTCATTCAGGAGGGACTGGGAGGAATCGAAGGCAAGATTACTTCCTCACCTGCGAAACATCTGAGTGTGTTATGCAACCAGATGGTAAACTTCCTGGGAATCATGCAGAATGAATGGGCCGGTGCGCAGGCGTTTTCTTCTTTTGATACTTATCTGGCTCCTTTTGTAAAGGCAGATCACTTAAGCTATCCGGAAGTGAAGAAATGTATCGAATCCTTTATCTACGGTGTCAACACACCGAGCAGATGGGGAACACAGGCACCGTTTTCCAATATTACACTGGACTGGACCGTGCCGGATGACCTTGCAGAACTTCCTGCTATCGTAGGCGGCAAAAATATGGATTTCAAGTACAAAGACTGCAAGAAAGAGATGGATATGATCAACAAGGCATTTATCGAGACCATGATCGAAGGCGATGCCAATGGACGCGGATTCCAGTATCCGATTCCGACCTATTCCATCACAAAGGAGTTTGACTGGTCCGACACAGAGAACAACCGTCTCCTTTTTGAAATGACATCCAAATATGGAACACCATATTTCTCAAACTATATTAACAGTGACATGAAGCCAAGCGATATCCGAAGCATGTGCTGCCGTCTGCGTCTGGATTTAAGAGAACTCAGAAAGAAGAGCGGTGGATTCTTCGGTTCCGGAGAGAGCACAGGTTCTGTGGGCGTGGTAACGATCAATATGCCGCGTATTGCATACCAGTCTAAGACACCGGAAGAATTTTATAACCGTCTGGACCGCATGATGGATATCTCCGCGCGTTCTCTGCACATTAAGAGAGAAGTCATCAGCAAGCTGCTGGATGAGGGGCTGTATCCTTATACAAAGAGATATCTGGGAAGCTTTTCCAATCATTTCTCTACCATTGGCCTGGTGGGAATGAATGAAGTCGGCTTAAATGCGCGCTGGCTGGGTGGAGATATGTCCGATGAGCAGACACAGAAATTTACAAAAGAAGTCCTGATCCATATGAGAGAGCGTCTTTCTGATTATCAGGTAAAATATGAGGGCGAGCTGTTCAATCTGGAGGCAACTCCGGCAGAGTCCACCGCATACCGTCTGGCAAAACACGACAGAAAGCGCTGGCCGGACATTAAGACAGCAGGAAAGAAAGGGGACACTCCTTATTATACAAACAGTTCCCATCTGCCTGTAGAATACACGACAGATATTTTTGATGCGTTGGATATTCAGGACGAGCTCCAGACTTTATATACATCAGGAACCGTATTCCATGCCTTTATCGGAGAGAAACTGCCTGACTGGAAGGCTGCTGCGGCACTGGTGCGTAAGATCGCAGAGAATTATAAGTTACCGTATTATACCATTTCTCCGACTTACTCTGTATGCAGAGAACACGGATATATCAGCGGCGAGCATTTCACCTGTCCGAAATGTGGTAAGAAGGCAGAAGTTTACAGCCGTATCACCGGATATTACAGACCGGTACAGAACTGGAATGACGGTAAGGCACAGGAGTATAAGAACCGTACCCTGTATGATGTGATGCATTCAGATGTAAAGAAAGCTTCCACAGTACATATGGAGAATCCGGCAGCCATTCAGATGGAAAAAACAGCAGAAAAAAATACAGAAAATAACACAGAAAACAGCACAAAAGAATTTCAGCCTGTACATACAACTATGGTGACGATGACCAGCGATGACGTAAAAATCGAGCCGGTAGCCTCTCATAAGTATCTGTTTACGACAAGCACCTGCCCGAACTGCCGTATGGCAAAGAAGATGCTCGAAGGTGAAGAGCTGGAGATCATTGATGCGGAGAAGAATCCGGAGATAGCAAAACAGTTTGGCATCATGCAGGCACCGACACTTGTCATCACTGACGGAGAGCATATGACAAAATACGTAAATGCTTCCAATATCCAGAGATATGTGGACGAAGAATTATAATGAAAATTGCGGAAGCAGGGGACTGACCTGATTCGGTTAAGTAACAGAAAAAGAAGATATTTAGAATGAGAGGAAAAACAGTATGATCAAACAGAATATTGTATTTGTGGAAAATAAAGCAGGAAGTTTAAAAAGAGTCACCAATATGCTTGCCAACAATGATATCAATATTTATGGTTTTGCATGTTTTGACGCACCGGAGTTTGCGATTTTCCGTATGATCTGCAATGATCCTGACAAAGCAGAGATCATTTTGAATCAGAGTGGATATATGAACCGTATCACACAGGCAATTGTAGTGGATATGAAGGATCAGGTTGGTGGTCTGGATGAACTGCTGAAAGTTCTGGCAGACAGCAATGTAAGCCTGGATTATATCTATACTTCTTTCCACAGGAAGGATCTGACACCGGTTGTTATCCTTCACTCCGAAGACATCACAGTGACAGAGAGTGTATTGAAAAACAATGGATTCAAGGTCTTTACTTCCGTAGACGAACTGGAAAAATAAATAATCAAAGTACAGAGTCCTCATTACAGAAGATAATGAGATTTTACAGGCATATGTGAGCAGCAGGACGATTCTCCGTTGGACCAGGGGAATCGTCCTGTTTTATCCTGTAAGAAATGATTTTGTATATTCTGCAAAAATAAATCCGTTCTCCTGAATTTTCGTTATCGCTTTGAGGGGGCAGTAATGACTTTCTGTTGTCAATTCCTTTGTATTCAGCAACGATTTCCCTACATTCATATGGGAATTGAAAAAATATCTTGACCAAATAACTAGGAATACTATATAATAGAAGAATAATAAAAATAGGACGAGTTTCCGCTTTATATAAAAAATAACATAATAAAAACAGGAGGGTTTATACAATGCAGATTTCTACCAAAGGAAGATATGCTTTAAGACTGATGCTTGATCTTGCAGTTCATAATACAGGAGAGCTTGTAAAAATTAAAGACATTGCAGCAAGAGAGGAGATTTCCGAGAAATATCTGGAACAGATTATTTCTTCTTTAAAGAAAGCGGGATATGTAAAGAGTTTACGTGGCGCACAGGGAGGCTACATGCTTGCCAGAGAGCCGAAGACCTATACAGTCGGAATGATCTTACGACTGACAGAGGGCAGCATGAAACCGGTAGCCTGTCTGGAAGATGAACCAAACCAGTGCAGCAGAGCCGGAGAATGTGTGACTTTACGTCTCTGGAAAATGCTGGATGAAGCCATGGAAGGAGTCCTGAACAAGGTGACACTTCAGGACCTCAAGGACTGGTATGAACAGATGGGAAATGACTATGTAATCTAAGCAAAATAATTAAGAAAAGAGCAATACTCTGGAGACAGGGTATTGCCCTTTTTTTATAAATACGGAAAACTTTTTCTTGACAATAAGGCGAATATAGAATATTATGTATATAACATATAATTCATATATATTTAGTATGAAATAGGGAGGACGAACTCATGGGAAAAATTTATAAGAATGCAGCAGAACTGGTTGGAAATACACCTCTCCTTGAAGTTGGAAATATTGAAAAAGAGCTGGGACTGGAAGCAAAGGTGCTGGTGAAACTTGAGTATTTTAACCCGGCAGGAAGTGCAAAGGACCGTATCGCACTGAGCATGATCGAAGATGCAGAAGAGAAAGGTGTTCTGAAACCTGGCGCAGTGATCATTGAGCCTACATCCGGAAACACAGGAATCGGTCTTGCTTCCCTTGCAACGATCAAAGGATACAGAGTAATTCTTACCATGCCTGAGACAATGAGTGTGGAAAGAAGAAATATTCTGAAAGCGTACGGTGCAGAAATCGTTCTGACAGACGGAACCAAAGGCATGAACGGAGCTATTGCCAAAGCGAATGAACTTGCCAAAGAATATGAAAACAGCTTTATTCCAGGACAGTTTGAGAACCCGGCAAACCCTGCCATCCACAGAAAAACAACAGGACCGGAAATCTGGAGAGATACTGACGGAGAGGTAGATATCTTCGTGGCAGGTGTTGGTACAGGCGGAACCATCACAGGTGTCGGTGAATATCTGAAATCCCAGAATCCGGATGTAAAAGTAGTGGCAGTAGAGCCTGCAACTTCTCCTGTACTTTCCCAGGGCAAGAGCGGTCCGCATAAGATTCAGGGAATCGGTGCCGGATTTGTGCCGAAAGCATTAAATACAGAAGTTTATGATGAAGTAATGCCGATCGAGAACGAAGATGCCTTTACAACAGGTAAACTCATTGCGAAACATGAGGGAATCCTTGTCGGTATTTCTTCCGGTGCAGCTCTTCATGCAGCAATCCAGCTTGCAAAGAGACCGGAGAACAAAGGGAAAACAATCGTAGCCCTTCTTCCGGATTCCGGAGATCGTTACTACTCTACACCTTTATTTGTATAAAAACTTCTGAAAAATAAATGCTGCTTTTTCAAACTCAGCAGTGAAATAGTAGTGGAAACTGAAAAAAGCCCCGAAAGGGGCTTTTTTTACGTTACCCAGATGTGATAGAATAGCTAAGAGTTAATCTGGGAATCCAATCCTGAGATTAATTTTACAGATAGTTTTCACGATAACTGATAAAAATAAGAATCATTTAAGACAGGATGGAAAATAAATATGAGAAAAGCAATTATCGCAATGAGTGGTGGAGTGGACAGCTCTGTGGCAGCTCTGCTGACAAAGGAAACCGGTGATGAGTGTATCGGTGCAACTATGAAACTGTTTCACAATGAAGATGTGGGAATCAAGAAGGAGAAAACCTGCTGTTCCCTGGATGATGTGGAAGATGCCAGAAGTGTCTGCTACAGAATGGGGATAAAATATTATGTATTTAACTTTTCCGAGAGATTCAAAGAAGATGTTATGGATCGTTTTGTAGATGCGTATGAGCATGGCTGCACACCGAATCCGTGTATTGACTGCAACCGTTATCTGAAATTTGACAAGATGTTCCAGAGAATGAGAGAGCTGGAGTATGATTATATTGTGACCGGTCATTATGCCCGTGTGGAGTATGATGAGGAAAAAGGCCGCTATTTATTAAAGAAGGCAGTGGATGATACCAAGGATCAGAGCTATGTACTTTATATGCTGACTCAGGAACAGCTTGCGCATATTTCTCTGCCGCTGGGCGGACTTCGCAAGACAGAAGTACGTGAGATTGCAGAAGAGCATGGATTTGTAAATGCGAGAAAGCATGACAGTCAGGATATCTGTTTCGTACCGGACGGTGACTATGCGAAATTTATTGAACAGTACACGGGTCATAAATCCAAACCTGGAAACTTTGTAGATATGGAAGGAAATGTTCTGGGACAGCATAAGGGAATCATTCACTATACACTGGGCCAGAGACGTGGACTTGGGATTCCGGCAGCAGCCAGACTCTATGTCTGTGATATTTCCCCGAAAACCAATCAGGTAGTGCTGGGAAGCAATGAGGACCTTTTTCATTCTGAGCTGACAGCCACACAGGTAAATCTGATTTCCTGCGAGTCACTGAAAGAGCCGATGAGACTGAAAGCAAAAATCCGTTACCGTCATCCGGAGCAGGATGCTGTGGCATGGCAGACGGAAGATGGCACTCTTCATGTACGTTTTGATAAACCACAGAGAGCGATCACAAGAGGACAGGCAGTGGTTCTCTATGATGGGGATATCGTTGTGGGCGGCGGAGTCATTGAGAACTGTATTAAATAAATGCCAAAATGCATGGAAAACAGGAAATAATATTGATATAGTTTCAAACTATAACAAGATATAAAATTCTAAGATAAGATTATCAATGAAAAACTTCAGATTTCCTATTGACATACTAGGAATGAGGTGCTAATATACAACTATGCTAAATCATATCAAACAGATATGAAATACGTAGAAAGAGAAGAGGCTTAGAGATGAGAGTATTAAAGAGCCAGAATCGAATTTGTATAGAAGAAAAACGAATGTGTCTGTGTTAATAATCTGAAAGCAAAATACAGAATGCAGGAATTACATTTATAATATAAAAATTATAAATATTTCTTATTGAAATAAAAGATACCGGCTGCCGGATGAAGCGCAGTCAGGTAAAAATATATCAGAAATTAAAACTATTATCATAAATCGAAAGAAAGATGAGGACAGACACATGAGCAAAAAAATCGAAAGAAAAGACAGAAAATTTAAATTTGAAACATTACAGCTTCACGTAGGACAGGAAAGCCCGGATCCGGTTACAGATGCAAGAGCAGTACCGATCTACCAGACATCTTCCTATGTATTCAGAAACTGCGATCATGCAGCAGCTCGTTTCGGACTTGCAGATGCAGGTAACATCTACGGACGTCTTACAAACCCGACAGAAGATGTATTCGAAAAGAGAATCGCAGCACTTGAAGGTGGTTCCGCAGCACTTGCAGTAGCATCCGGTGCAGCAGCTATTACATACACAATCGAGAACCTTGCACAGCAGGGTGACCACATCGTAGCAGCTAAAAACATCTACGGTGGAACAACAAACCTGCTTGAGCATACTCTTCCGGCTTACGGAATCACAACAACATTCGTTGATGTATTCAACCTTGAAGAAGTAGAGAACGCAATTCAGGATAACACAAAAGCTGTTTATATCGAAACACTTGGAAACCCGAACTCTGATGTAGTTGATATTGAAGCTATTGCAAAGATTGCTCATGCACATAAGATCCCGCTTGTTGTAGATAATACATTTGCAACTCCATACCTTGTAAGACCGATCGAATACGGTGCAGACATTGTTGTTCATTCTGCAACTAAGTTTATCGGTGGACATGGAACAACAATCGGTGGTGTAATCGTTGAAGGTGGTAAATTTGACTGGGAAGCTTCAGGCAAATTTGCATCCCTGACAGAGCCAAACCCAAGCTACCATGGTGTAAGCTTTACAAAAGCATGCGGACCTGCTGCATTTGTTACAAAGATCCGTGCAATCCTTCTTCGTGACACAGGTGCTACCATTTCTCCTGTAAGCTCCTTCATCTTCCTTCAGGGACTTGAAACACTGTCTCTTCGTGTAGAGCGTCATGTGGAAAATGCACTGAAAGTTGTTCAGTACCTGAACAATCATCCACAGGTAGAAAAAGTTCATCATCCGTCTGTATCTACAGATGCAAGCCAGCAGGAACTTTATAAGAAATACTTCCCGAACGGCGGCGGTTCTATCTTCACATTTGAGATCAAGGGTGATGCACAGAAAGCAAAAGACTTCATTGATAACTTGGAACTGTTCTCTCTGCTTGCAAACGTAGCAGATGTTAAATCTCTGGTCATCCACCCGGCTACAACAACACACAGCCAGTGCACAGAAGAAGAACTTCTTGACCAGGGTATCAAACCAAATACAATCCGTCTTTCTATTGGTACAGAAAATATCGATGATATTATTCAGGACCTTGACGAAGCATTCAAAGCAGTAGCAGAATAAGAAGTTTCTCAATCATAGCATATACCTCCTTTTATTGCATGAAAGAAAGAACGTAAATAAAAAGACCATATTTCGGATTTCTCCCCCAGGATCCGGAATATGGTCTTTTTCTGCTTGACAAATTGTAAAAATGCGTTATAATACGAAAATGCAAACAAGTTGCAAATACAAGCAAAGTGCAAATACAAACAGACTGCAAATTAATTACAGCTATAAAGCTGCAATTATAAAACCGTAATTATAAAGCCGTAATTATAAAACTGCAACTCAACACTACAAAAACAAAAGCTGTAGTCTGTTCAGAATATAAGGAGGAACAATAACAATGTCAGAAATTATTTTAGATTCCGTGATCGACAGTATAAAATTGCTGCCGTTTCTTTTTCTCACATACTTGTTTATGGAATGGCTGGAGCACAAAACAGGTTCTGCTGCGCGCAATAAAATCCGCACGGCAGGAAAATTCGGACCTGTATGGGGAGGACTTCTTGGTGTGATCCCGCAGTGTGGATTCTCGGCAGCAGCCTCCAGCCTTTTTTCCGGGCGCGTGCTTACTGTGGGAACTCTGATCGCTGTGTATCTCTCTACTTCGGATGAGATGTTTCCAATCATGATCTCCAATGCAGTACCGGCTGCTACGATCATAAAAATCCTTGCCTGCAAAGCAGGGATCGGAATATTTTCCGGTCTGGCCGTGGAGTATGTCTATACGCATGTCCTGAACAAACAGGAGAAAGATATGGATATCCATGAAATCTGTGAGGAAGAACGCTGTCATTGTGAACATGGTTTGATTTCTTCTGCTGTATCCCATACATTAAAGGTTTTTGTGTATATTTTCTTGATTTCTCTGGCTTTAAATATTATCATTGGATTAGTGGGAGAAGAGACGCTTGCAGGATTTTTCACAGGGGCACCGGTTCTGGGCGAACTGATTGCTGCTCTTGTGGGACTGATCCCGAACTGTGCTTCTTCTGTAGTGATCACCCAGTTATATCTCGACCATATTATCGGAGCCGGTGCAATGATGGCAGGGCTTCTGGTAAATGCAGGAGTGGGACTTCTGATCCTGTTTCGTCTGAATAAGGACAGAGTGCAGAATCTGAAAATTATTGCAACGCTTTATGGACTGGGAGTTTTCTGGGGAATTATCATTGAACTGACCGGGATTGTTTTCTAGTACATCATTTTCGGAATAACGTACCAGTGCACCGGAGTTTAGGAGGAAAAAATAGGATTATGGCGGGAAGCAGTTATGCGACAGCAAGCCGCAGGAAAATACTGGAATATCTGAAAAACAGTAATGACCATACAGTGACAGCGGCAGATGTAGACGAATATCTGAGAGAACATGACAGTGAAGTGAATATCACGACAATCTATCGTTATCTGGATAAGCTGGCGAAGGATGGAACTGTGATCAAATATGTAGCTGAGAAAGGCTGTCAGGCAGCCTACCAATATGTGGAACCGGGTCGTGGATGTGAACAGCACCTGCATCTGAAATGTGTGAAATGTGGAAAGATTATTCATCTGGAGTGTCATTTTATGGAAGAAATTTCCCATCACATTGAGGAGAGTCATGGCTTCACTTTGCAGTGTAAGAATTCTATTCTTTATGGAATCTGCAGGGACTGCAAAAAAGCCGGCGGAACGACAGAGGAATGAGAAGTGCCGGTTCGATGCAAAAATATGGCGAGCCGGAGAAGATATCAGAACGGAGAAGATATCGGAACAGAGAAGATATCAGAGCGAAGACGATATCGGGCAGGAGAAATATATCAGGAGCGTAAAGATATGGATCAGGGAACAATGACGGAACAGAATGACAATCTGTCTAATTATGATAAAGTGATCGAGACATGGAGAAAGAAATTTCTGGAAATGGATCAGGAAGCACTGATCCGGAAATTTCAGTTAGAGGCAGATGAGGAAGCACTTTATCTTACTTATTTCAGCCATAAAATGCGGCTGGATCGAAAAACAGGTAAAGTGACCATGTGCGAACAGCCGGAAAGAGAACTGACATTTAATACAGTGATCACGATCTACAATCTGTTTCACTATGCAATTGAGAATCCGGCGGCGTCCGGAAAGCTGGTGCCTTTCAGAGAAGTAAAAAGGGTTTATCCATTTGAGGCAGCGTATCGGAAAACAATCCTTTCGGAATTTCAGAATACATTTTCCGGTCATGTAGAAGAACTGATCACAGCCTGCCGCAAACTGAATGGTGAAAAGATGCCACAGGGAGATGCTGGATTTATCCTTCCTGTGTTTCCATTCCTGAAAATTGCGGTTTTGTTCTGGGATGGTGACGATGAATTTGAAGCACAGGCAAACATGCTTTTTGATTCCAATATCACAGATTTCCTTCATGAGGAAAATGTAGTAGGTGTTGCGGCAGATGCTGTTTATTATCTGACAGATGCTGCAGGACTTGAAGCAGTAAGTATTTACGGATAAAAGGAGACAACAGTGCAGAGACGAAAAAGAATACATATGATTTCCGTGATACTGGCATGCATGCTGATGCTGGAATCCCCGGCGGTTTCCATGGCAGCAGTGCAGCCGGAGAAATCTGAAACAGTGGTAATGACATCGGCGGCAGCGGCAGGAACAGCATCAAAAACATCCGGCAAAGTCAGGATGGTTATTCTTGCAGCCTCAGGTGGTGTTGTAAAAAAGAAGGCGTCTGCCGATGGAACAGTGGTTCTGCCCCCGGACAAAAACGGAAAAGGATATACATTTCTGGGCTGGTCAACACGAAAGAATCAGACAGGAAATCCTCAGTATCAGGCATATGAGAGGATAAAGCTGACAAAAACCATCCGTCTGTATCCGGTGAGATACTACTGGAATACAGAACCGGATCTGGATGTGAGTAATCTTGCAGACCAGCTGACAAATTATTCAGGGGTTATTTTTGTGGGAGATTCCCGCACGATGATGATGAAAAAGACACTGGAAAGGCAGTATGGTTCTTCTGTTCATAAGAAGGTTTGGTTTGTGGATAAAAGCGGAGAAGGTCTGGAATGGATGCGGCAGTATGGTGGAAAACTTCTGATGAATGAACTGAAAGGAAAAACTTCAAAGAAGTCCAAACCGGTGGCGGTTATCTTTAACATGGGTGTAAATGACCTGATCCACAGAAACGGTAAGAGTATCGATTACCGCAGTGTCGTATCGCAGTATACTTCATATATGAACAGTCTGTCAAAGAAACTGAAAAAGTACAACTGTAAATTATTTTATATGTCTGTAAATCCTGTCAATACAGCAATGAAACCAACCAGAAAAGAATCAGAGGTCAGAGCATTTAACAATACTCTGAGGAGGGGACTCAACAGCAGTTTTACATGGATCAACAGTTATTCGTATTTTATAAAAAATGGTTATTCGACACATTGTGAATTCAGAGGAAACACAGATGACGGACTTCATTATTCTATGATCACATACAAAAGAATTTATGCTTATGTGATAAAGAAACTGCAGAAGATGTAATCTCTCAGTTGAAGTTCCTGTTTTATAGTGATACAATAACGATATTGCAGCCCGGAGGCCGAAGGTGTGTCTCCGGGTTATCTGCGTTATGAGAAAACGGCGGAGCAGAGAAGGAGATTTTTCCGGATCTGTCTGAGTGGTCAAGCGGATAAAAGCATCCGCCTCGCTGCTTGCTCATAACCAGAAGAGAAAACGAGGAGGAGAAAATCATGAGAAGTGAAAGCTTCAGAAAAGGTTTGAAGGATGGTGTTCCGATTGGATTGGGATATTTTGCTGTCTCTTTTACATTTGGTATGATGGCGGTTGCTGATGGACTGAGCATCTGGCAGGCAGTCCTGATCTCTCTGACAAATGTGACATCAGCCGGACAGTTTGCAGGTCTGGAGATCATGGTGATGAGTGGTTCTTACTGGGAAATGGCTCTGACTCAGCTTATTATTAATCTGAGATACTGCCTGATGTCCTTTTCCCTTGCACAGAAATTCCGGAGGGATGAATCACCGGTACACCGTTATATTGCGGCGTTTGGTGTGACAGATGAGATTTTCGGGATCAGTGCCAGCCAGCCGGGAAAGGTCAGTGCGTTTTACAATTATGGAGCCATGTGTGTGGCAATCCCGGGATGGGTGCTGGGAACGCTTGCGGGAGCGATTTCCGGCAATCTGCTTCCTGATTTTATGATGAGTGCACTGAGTGTGGCAATCTATGGAATGTTCCTGGCAATCATTATTCCGCCTGCAAAGAAAAACAGAGCGGTTCTGCTGGTGGTTGTGGCAGCTATGGTGATCAGTACGCTGTTTAAAGTAATACCGTTCCTGTCAAAGGTATCTTCCGGATTTGTGATTATTATCACGACCCTGATCGTAGCCGGTGCAGCGGCATATTTCTGCCCGGTTCAGGAAGAAAAAGAGGAGGGAAATGTTCATGAATCATAATATTTATATCTATATTCTGGTGATGGCGGGAGTGACTTACCTGATCCGTATGCTTCCTCTGGCACTTTCCAGAAAAGAGATCACCAGTCCGTTTATCAAATCTTTTCTGTATTATGTGCCTTATGCATGCCTGGCAGCCATGACGTTTCCGGCAATCCTTTCTGCTACGGACAGTGTGATCTCGGCAGCAGTCGGATTTGTGGTTGCGCTGATCGCAGCGTATAAGGAAAAAAGCCTTCTTACTGTGGCTTTGTTTGCATGTGCGGCAGTGTTTATTGTGGAGAGGATCCTGCAGCTTGCCATGTGAAAATAAATAATTTTCGGATTCCTGAATTGAGGATTCCGGTAACAAAAAAGACGGGTATATGTCATATGATATGGCATACATCCGTCTGATTTTTTGCCTTGTGCCGGATCGATAAAACTTTCTGTTTTGCCCCTTGAAGGATAAAACTTTCTGCCTTGCGTCTTGAAGAATCGGGCTGAAATTGTCTGAATGGGGAATTATTTCAGAAAGCTGAGATCAATTTCTCCGTCGAAAACAGTGGTTGCAGGACCGGTCATGTAGACGAGGTTTTCCTGTCTGTTCCAGTAGATTTCCAGGTCACCGCCGAGAAGTTTGACAGTTACCGGTTTATCACCGTCTACACGTTCATTTAAAATAGAAGCAACTGCAACTGCGCAGGCGCCTGTTCCGCAGGCAAGAGTCTCGCCGGAACCACGTTCCCAGACACGCATTTTTACAGTGTGCTCATCCAGTACTTCCACAAATTCTGTATTTACACGGTCCGGAAAAGCCACATGGTTTTCAAAAGAAGGACCGATCTTCTCGATATCCAGATGATCCACATCCGTCATATAGACGATAGCGTGAGGATTTCCCATGGAAACTGCTGTGATATAATAAGTTTCGCCGTTTACTTCCAGAGGCTCGTTGATCACTTCTTCTTTTTCAGAGACAACCGGGATCTGGCTTGCGGTCAGGATCGGCGCACCCATGTTTACTTTTACCTGGGAGACTTTTCCGTCTTTGACAGTGAGATCCAGATATTTGATGCCGCTTCTGGTGGCAACAGAAATCTGGGTTTTATGTACAATGCCGTAATCATAGGCATATTTGGCAACACAGCGGATACCGTTTCCGCACATGGCGCCCTGGGAACCATCCAGATTGTACATATCCATCTCGCAGTCTGCAGCTTCAGACGGTTTGATCAGGATCAGTCCGTCTGATCCGATCCCGAAATGACGGTCACTGACGAATCTGGCTACTGCAGCCGGGTCCTCCACGGTTTCTTCAAAACAGTTTACATATACATAATCATTTCCAATGCCATGCATTTTTGTAAATTTCATCGGCAAATCCTCCTATATTTTCATTATTTATACATTCGTGTTACTGTCCGCTCCATTTCTGACAACAGGAATGATATCAGTAACGGTTCTTTCCCCACGGGATACTCCGGCAGTAAATCTCTGACTGATCAGGAATCACCTGCGGATTTACCCGATATGTTCTTATCATAAAGGATAAATGTTATGAAAAAGTGAAATTTTTCCTTTATCTTCCGTTTATGGGAATATTAACATTATACATTATAAAAAAACGTATTCTGTTATGCAAGTTTTACCTGTCACAAAGGCTTGCAATTTGTGAAAAGTATGTTAAAATTAAAGACAAAATATAAAATATATACAGCCAGAGTGAATAAATATACTTACGCCTCCTTATGTGGACACAGGTGGATATTTTTATTTACTTTCGGGTGCGAGGAGGAAAAGACATGAAAGACAAAAAGAGATTTGCAGCTCTTGCATTAAGTGCAATCATGGTAGTTTCTATGGCAGGCAATGTATATGCATCGAAGGAAGTAGCATCCAAAGATGACCTTGCAGGCGCAACTATCGGTGTACAGCTTGGTACCACAGGCGACCTTGACGCTTCTGATTATGAAAAAGACGGATCTACAGTTGAGCGTTATAATAAAGGAAGCGAAGCAGTTCAGGCGTTAAAGGCAGGACAGATCGACTGTGTGATCATTGATTCACAGCCGGCAGCGAAATTTGCTGAGAATAACGACGACCTTAAGATCCTGGATGAGCCATTCGAAGAAGAAGAGTATGCAATCTGCTTAAAGAAGGGTAACGATGAACTTCTTGACAAGATCAACGGAGCTCTGGAAGAACTGAAAGAAGACGGAACTATCGACAGCATCATGGATAACTATATCGGTGATGATGCAGGCAAGACTCCATATGAATCTCCGGAAGACGTTGACCGTTCCAACGGAACTCTGGTAATGGCTACCAACGCTGAGTTCGAGCCATATGAATACCACGAAGGTGATGATATCGTAGGTATCGACGCAGATATCGCCCAGGCAATCTGTGACAAACTTGGATATGAACTGAAGATTGAAGATATGGAATTTGACTCCATTCTTCCGGCAGTACAGTCCGGTAAAGCTGATTTCGGTGCAGCAGGAATGACTGTAACAGAAGACCGTAAATCAAGCGTTGATTTTACAGATACTTATGCAAATGCAAGCCAGGTTATCATTGTAAAGAAATAATTCCTGAGCTTTGTATCTGAAAGTTACTGTGCACGGTGTGAATAGTAACATCTGCAATCCGTAAAACATAAAAAATAACAACAGAGCTGTTGACAATCTGCCAACAGCTCTCTTTTCGAGACAGAGGTTTTTATGAATAATCCTATGATTTTAGCGAATGTAAAAGAAGATTTTTATCTGAACTTTATTAAAGATGACCGTTACCTGTGGCTTCTGGATGGTCTGAAAACAACTCTGATCATTACTGTATTCGCAGTGATCGTCGGACTGATCATCGGTTTTCTGGTAGCAATCATCCGTTCCGCACATGATAAGTCAGGATCTTTTAAGATACTCAATGCAGTCTGCAGAGTATACCTGACCGTGATCCGTGGAACACCGACCATGATCCAGTTACTGATCATGAACTTTGTAATTTTTGGTTCTGTAAGCATTAATAAGATTATCGTCGGCGGTCTTGCCTTCGGTATCAACTCCGGTGCTTATGTGGCTGAGATCGTGCGTTCCGGTATCATGTCCATTGACCAGGGACAGACAGAAGCAGGACGAAGCCTGGGACTGAATTTCAGCCAGACCATGCGTCTGATCATTATCCCGCAGGCGTTTAAGAATGTGCTTCCGGCACTGGTAAATGAGTTTATTGTGCTGATCAAAGAGACATCTATTATCGGTTACATCGGTATGATGGATCTTACCAAAGGTGCAATGCTGATCCAGAGCCGTACTTATAACGCATTCTGGCCGTTGATGGCGGCAGCGGCGATCTATCTTGTGATCGTTGGACTTCTTACATGGGGTATGAATAAACTGGAAAGGAGATTAAGAACCAGTGAGCGATAAAAATGTACTGATCCAGGTGCAGGATCTGAAAAAGGCGTTTGGTGCCAATCAGGTTCTGGATGGAATTACCACAGATATCTGTCAGGGAGAAGTAGTAGCAATCATCGGTCCTTCCGGTTCCGGTAAATCCACTTTCCTTCGTTCCCTGAATCTTCTGGAAGTTCCGACAGGGGGCAAGATCCTCTTTGAAGGAACAGATATTACAGATCCGAAGGTTGATATTAACAGACACCGTCAGAAAATCGGCATGGTGTTCCAGCAGTTTAATCTTTTCCCGCATAAGACGGTGAAGCAGAACATTATGCTGGCACCGGTAGAGCTGAAATTGATGACAAAAGAGGAAGCATCCAAAAAAGCAGATGAACTTCTGGCACGAGTAGGGCTTCCTGACAAGGCAAATGCCTACCCGGATATGCTTTCCGGCGGTCAGAAACAGCGTATTGCAATTGCACGTGCACTGGCAATGAATCCGGATGTCATGCTGTTTGATGAGCCGACTTCCGCGCTTGACCCTGAGATGGTAGGAGAGGTTCTGGAGCTGATGAAGGAACTGGCACAGTCCGGTATGACCATGGTAGTGGTTACTCACGAAATGGGATTTGCAAGAGAGGTTGCAACCAGAGTTCTTTTCATTGATGACGGTAAGATTCAGGAAGAAAATTCTCCGAAGGAGTTCTTTGGAAATCCGAAGAACCAGAGACTGAAAGATTTCCTTTCAAAAGTATTATAAATGCTGAACAGATTTAATCGTTTTATAGAAAAATGGATGGCGCTGGTGACACCCACCTGCCTGCTGTTCGGAGTGTGTTTTCCGGATATTGCGAAGCATGGACTTCCGTTTGTGACAGTGGTATTTGCGTTTATGACATTTACCGGGGCGTTGAAATCGCGTTTTCGGGATGTGGCGAATGTGTTCGGACATCCGGGAGCATTATTGACCATTCTGGTGCTGCTTCATGCAGTAATTCCTTCTGCAGCGTGTGCGGCAGGACATCTTTTCTTCGGAGATAATCCGGAGCTGATCACGGGGATGGTGCTGGAGTTTGCAGTACCTACGGCTGTGGTCGGGCTGATGTGGGTGACGATTTATGACGGAAACAGTCCATTGTCACTGTCACTGGTTATTCTGGATACGATCCTGGCGCCGTTTCTGATTCCGCTGACGCTGCGGATCCTGATTGGTTCGAGCGTTACCATGGATACTTCGAAGATGATGCGTGAGCTGGTCTTTATGGTTGCGTTTCCGGCAGTTCTGGCAATGGCACTGAACGAAGTGACCAAAGGAAAAGTAATGAAAACCTGGCCGGGAAAGCTGGCTCCTTTTTCGAAAATGGCACTGATCTTTGTGGTGACTTCCAATTCCTCGAAGGTGGCACCTTATGTCCGGAACATGAATTTACAGAGGGTAAAGGTGGCTGGTGCGATTCTGGTTCTGGCAGCCAGCGGATATGCACTGGGATGGCTGGTGGCTCATCTTTTCCGGCAGGACCGCGCAACCGCAGTTTCCATGATGTACGGAACCGGGATGCGGAATATCAGTGCGGGAGCTGTGATCGCAGCGGCTTATTTTCCGGGAGAGGTGCTTTTTCCGGTTATGATCGGGACGCTGTTCCAGCAGGTTCTGGCGGCTTTGTTTGGAAAGCTGCTGGCACAGAAGTGAGAAAACACAGAAAAGACAGCATAAAAGAAGGTCAGTAAAGAACCATGATGAAAAAAGCTGCAATGAGTGAAAAAAGACTCATTACAGCTTTTTTATTGTGCAGACAGACAGGCATCGATGTTCTCAGGCAGCCGTCTGGTTCTGCCTGCTGCTTTATATTACTGCTGCTCCGGCTTTTCGGAAGCTTCAGAAACTGCGTATTTTTTCAGCTCTTTATAGCAGTATTTGATGATTTCTTTACGGGTAATGATACCGATAAAGAATCCCTGATCGTCTACGACCGGAACAAAGTTCTGGTTGATGGCGCAGTCCAGAAGGTCTTCCATTTTGGAATCTGCGTGAACTGCCTTATAGGTAGCACGGCGCGGGATTGCCATAATGGAAATATCTTCAGCAGACTTCAGATTTGAGACGTTCAGTGTTTTCATTCCCCAGAGAAGATCGCCCTCGGAGATGGTTCCCAGATATTTGCCGTCCAGACTCAACATGGGAATACAGGAAAATTTTCTGTGTTCCATTTTTTCAACAGTCTGACGTAAGGTTTCATCTTCAAAAATGTAGGCAACTTCACTTTTGGGTGTTAAGAAAAATAAAATATTCACTTTTGTATTTACCCCATTACATAGTTCATAGTGTTAAGAGATGCTGCTGTTCACTGATAAAATCCCGGAAAGTGTAATATCGGGCACTGAGTGAAACGCAGATCAGATCGCTTACTGCCTGGAGAAAGGTGTCGGCTACAGAAGCTGTACGCCCTTTGCCTCTGCCTCTTCCATAACTTCTTTCGGCCACAGGGAAGCGTGTACTTCGCCGATGTGGGCCTTTCTGAGGAAGAACATACAGATACGGGACTGTCCGATACCACCGCCGATCGTGTAAGGAAGTTCCTGATTGAGGATGGCTTTCTGGAACGGAAGCTCACGTCTGTCGTCGCAGCCTGCGATGGTAAGCTGGCTGTCAAGTGATTCTTCGTCTACACGGATACCCATGGAAGAAAGTTCCAGAGCAATGTCGAGAACCGGATAGTAAACGAGGATATCACCGTTTAATTCCCAGTCATCATAGTCCGGGGCACGTCCGTCGTGGCGTTCTCCGTTGCTTAAGGTTTTACCTACCTGCATAAGGAAGACAGCACCTTTTTCCTTAACGATCTTGTATTCACGTTCCTTCGGAGTGAGATCCGGATACATGTCAACCAGTTCCTGAGTGCTGACAAATGCGATCTCTCTTGGAAGGATTTCTTCGATGTAATCGTACTGTACAGCCATGTATTTCTCTGTTTTACGAAGAACACTGTAGATTGCACGCACTGTGGAAACCAGTGTGTCCATGTTTCTTTCTTCTTTGCTGATGATTTTTTCCCAGTCCCACTGGTCTACATATACGGAGTGGATGTTGTCCAGATCTTCGTCGCGGCGGATCGCGATCATGTCAGTGTAAAGACCTTCGCCGTGTGCGAATCCGTATTTCTTTAATGCGTATCTTTTCCATTTTGCAAGGGAGTGTACGATCTCGGCGTTTTCCGGCTGTCCTTTGATATCGAAGCTGACCGGACGTTCTACGCCGTTTAAGTTATCATTCAGACCGGAAGACGGATTGACAAATACAGGTGCAGAAACACGAAGCAGGTTCAGTTTCTGAGCCAGAGTCTGCTGAAAGAAATCTTTCACAGTCTTGATGGCAATCTGAGTGTCATGGAGATTCAGAGATGAATGGTAACCATCTGGAATTTTAATCTGTTCCATTGTTTGATTCCTCCTACATTTTTATGCTTGCATATTCGATAGCAGGCCACGAAAACATTGCAGTCATCCGGTGCAGTATTTTGGTGGGATGCCAGTGTTGAATATCCATTAATTAATCTTTTGTTACTGTCTGTGCTGCCCGTACAGTCCGACGGGGAGCCTGCTTTTCGGATAACAGTGGATGAACGGTAACAATCTTTTCCTTCGACATTATAACAGGAAACTGCCCGGTTGGCAATTTAGACATTGCAAGATTGGGATAAAATGTTAAAATAAATTGAGACGAAGAATGAGAGAAAATATCCCGTTGAGGGACAGGAAACGGAAACTGTTATCAGGAAACGGTAAATATCCGTTTGATTTTTTGATAAAGGGGGACGAGAGATGGGAAAAAGATGTCAGGTCTGTGACGGGCCGATCGTAGATGGCAGATGTAAATACTGTGGAATGCCGTATAGATGTGATGCAGAGCTGTATCATTTAAATGAGGACCGGTCAGAACATTACCGCCATGCGTCTGCAAAGGTGAGAAAGGCCATGAGGGAAAGCGAGATTCCGCTGCCGGACAGAAGCCGGACTGTGTCAGGGACGACAAAGACGCAGAATGTAAATGCGCGGAAGACGAAGAATCAGACTGTAAAAGCGCAGAATATTAAAACTCAGGATGTGAGAAAGCAGACTGCAAAAAAACAGACTGCTGCGGCACAGACTGCCCGTACATATGCGGGAAAAAGCCCTGCTCCGGCAAAAAAGAAGAAAAGAAAAAGCAAAAAAGCGGTTATTTTCTGGGTGATCCTGGCAGGTGTGGTTGCGTTGATCGAGTATGCTCCGGAGTATGCAGAACGTATCGGCTATGAGATTGAGAATTTTGTCAGCGATGAGCTGGGAATTGATATAACCGGAATATTTTCTGAGAAGAAAGAGGATTATGGACTGCCTCTCAGTCAGGAAGAACTGGCGGAGTATGAGAGCTTTTATATTGATACAGATGCAGGAACCTGTGTGGCAGGAGAGAATGAGATCATTCCGGGAGAATATATCATTGAATCCGGCTGGGAGGCAGTTGCACTGGAAATCACAGAGCCTTCCGGAAAGACAGAAACTGTGAAATTTGACAAAGCGAAGCAGCAGGAGAGAGTTGAATTACATACCGGATATGAGCTCACGGCAGTCTCTCTGGATGAGCAGTACAATTACGTGGCGTTATATCAAATTCAGCAATATGACGAATAATTTTTTTCCCCTTCCCTTTTGAGAGAGACTGTGCTATACTTGATAAACGTACCACATATAGAATAAATTGTGGTCAACGAAAGGAAATAATACTATATATTGTATGTAGGAGCAAATAATATGATATATGTAATCAAGAAAGATGGTACAAGGGAAGAGTTTAATTCACAGAAAATCGTAGCAGCAGTAAATAAGTCGGCAGCCAGAATCTTATATACATTTTCTGACAAAGAGAAAGAATTTATCTGCCGGTTTGCGGAGGAGCATGCAGCGTCTCTGGGGAAGAATGAGATTCAGATTCAGGAGATGCATAATATCGTAGAGGGTGCCCTGGAGAGAGTAAACCCGGCTGTAGCTAAGAGCTATCGTGATTACAGAAACTATAAACTTGACTTCATTCATATGATGGATGATGTGTACACCAAGAGTCAGGCAATCCGTTACATCGGAGACAAGAGCAATGCCAATACAGACAGTGCACTGGTTGCCACGAAACGAAGCCTGATTTTTAATGAGCTGAATAAAGAACTTTACCGTAAGTTTTTCATGAATCGTAATGAACTGCAGGCATGTAAGGATGGATATATCTATATCCATGACCAGTCAGCACGTCTGGATACCATGAACTGCTGTCTTTTTGATGTGGCGTCTGTACTCAAAGGTGGTTTTGAGATGGGCAATGTATGGTACAACGAGCCGAAAACCCTGGATACTGCATTTGATGTTATGGGCGATATCATTCTGAGTACTGCGGCACAGCAGTATGGCGGTTTTACTGTACCGGAAGTGGACAAGATCCTTGCACCGTACGCACAGAAGAGCTATGACAAATATATTCAGGAATTCCTGAAATATTCAGATGAGAACTGGAGCGGACGCGAGGAACGTGCCATTGAATATGCTCTGGATAAAGTCAGAAGAGAGTTTGATCAGGGATGGCAGGGAATTGAATATAAGCTGAATACTGTAGGTTCTTCCAGAGGAGACTATCCGTTCGTAACGGTAACTCTGGGACTGGGAACGAAACAGTTTGAGAAAATGGCAAGTATTTCCCTCCTTGAGGTACACAAAGGCGGACAGGGTAAGAAAGACCGTAAGAAACCGGTACTTTTCCCGAAGATCGTTTTTCTTTATGATGAAAATATCCATGGAAAAGGCAAGATCAGTGAGGATGTGTTTGAAGCAGGCGTGGACTGTTCTGCAAAGACCATGTATCCGGACTGGCTGTCCATGTCCGGAAAAGGTTATATTTCCAGTATGTACAAGCAGTATGGAAAAGTGATCAGCCCGATGGGATGCCGTGCATTTTTAAGCCCGTGGTATGAGAGAGGCGGTATGTATCCGGCAGATGACAAGGATGTGCCGGTGTTTGTAGGACGATTTAACATTGGTGCAGTAAGTCTTCATCTTCCGATGATCCTTGCAAAAGCGAGAGCAGAGAGCAGAGATTTCTATGAGGTACTGGATTTCTACCTTGAGATGATCCGTAATCTTCATATTCGTACGTATGATTATCTGGGACAGATGCGTGCATCCACGAACCCGCTGGGATACTGCGAGGGCGGTTTCTATGGCGGACATCTGAAACCGAATGAAAAGATCGGCAAGATCCTGAAACCGATGACTGCTTCTTTTGGAATTACAGCTTTAAATGAGCTTCAGGAACTTTATAATGGCAAGTCCATTGCCGAGGATGGCCAGTTTGCTCTGGAAGTTCTGAAATATATCAATAAGAAAGTCAATGAGTTTAAAGAGCAGGACGGTTACCTTTATGCAATTTACGGAACACCGGCAGAGAGTCTTTGCGGACTTCAGGTGGAGCAGTTCCGTAAGAAATATGGTATCGTAAAAGGCGTTTCCGACCGTCCGTATGTAAGCAACAGTTTCCACTGTCATGTAACAGAGGACGTGACTCCGATCGAGAAACAGGATCTGGAGGGACGTTTCTGGGAACTTTGTAATGGCGGTAAGATCCAGTATGTAAGATACCCGATCGACTATAACCGTGAAGCAATCCGTACCCTGATCCGCAGAGCGATGTCTCTGGGATATTATGAGGGTGTAAACCTTTCCCTGGCTTACTGCGATGACTGTGGTCACGAAGAACTGGAAATGGATGTATGCCCGGTATGCGGCTCCAAGAACCTGACAAAGATTGACCGTATGAATGGATACCTGTCTTACAGCCGTGTGCATGGTGATACCCGCCTGAATGAAGCAAAGATGGCGGAGATCGCGGAACGTAAGTCCATGTAGAAATTTACGCAGGAATAAAGAATTGATGAATCTGTCAGACAGAAATAAAGAAATAAAAAAAACTCACGTCGTTTTCGGGCGTGAGTTTTTTGTTTCTATTTCAGAATCAGTATGCTGCTGTTGAAGATACTGGATAAATGGTTTTATTTGATGATGGTACCTGTCTTTTCAAAATATCCGTCTTTTGCATGAGGAATATCGGTGATAATAGTTCTTCTGCCATCGCCGTTTTCAATGAAGTCGATTCCGGCTTCAAATTTCGGAAGCATGGAACCTGGTGCGAACTGATTGTCATCCATGTATTTCTTTGCATCTTCTACGGAAATTGTACCGAGGTATTCTTCATTGTCCTGACCAAGGTTGAGGCTGACTTTTTCCACACTGGTAAGGATCAGAAGCGTATCTGCGTTTAATTCCTGTGCGAGAAGTCCGCTGGCGAGGTCTTTTTCAATGATGGCACTTGCGCCGTGAAGGTCGATTCCCTGCTCCATAACCGGGATTCCGCCGCCGCCGGCTGCGATAACTACCTGTCCGGCATCAACAAGTGTGCGGATGGTTTCAAGCTCTACGATCTTCTGAGGCTTCGGAGCTGCGACGATTCTCTTATAGGTTCCGTCTGCGAGTTTTGTGACAAAGTTTCCTTTGTTTTCTTCTGCTTCTGCCTCTTCTTCTGTGAGGACACGGCCGATGATCTTCTCAGGTTCTGCGAATGCATCATCATATGGATCGATCACAACCTGGGTAAGAATGGTGGCAACCGGTTTATAAATACCACGGGAGATCAGCTCTGCGCGGATGGCAGTCTGCAGGTCGTATCCGATATAGCCCTGGCTCATAGCAGAACATACGGACATAGGCGCGAATGTGTAATCCGGGTGTGTTTTTCCAAATTCGTTCATGGCTGTGTGGATCATGCCGACCTGAGGACCGTTACTGTGTGAGATTACCACACGGTTTCCTGCTTCTACAAGGTCTGCGATAGCCTTGGCAGCTTTTTTTGTGGCAATTTTCTGTTCAGGGAGAGTGGTGCCTAACGCTCTGTGACCCAATGCAACTACTGTAATTTTTTCGCTCATGGGAAATACCTCGCTTTTTTATTATTTTGTGCAAATTTTCGTAACGGTTCAGTAACTTCATGTAGATGGCTGAAGAGTTACAAATTTTCAGTTTTAAAGATATTTTACATTATAAAAGACGGACAGAAGAAATGCAATAATAAAAAACAAACAACCCCCGCATTTCTGCGAGGGCTGCTTATTTTTTGAGGGGGGAGATAGAGAGTGGTTTTCATCTATCCAAAACTTATTATATAGGGAAAATATGTTGAAAGTATGTCCGAATTCTAAAAGAAACAGAAAAATTATAAACAAATCTTAAAATAATTCTGTAATTATAAACTCTGCTTGCTTTCCTGAGCGGGAAGTGCTAAAGTGGAACACGTAAACATTTATTGTTCATTCATTTCTGCGTTCTGTAGAAATGTTATCTTTTCATGCACCGGTCGGTGCTACTATTTCATTTTTTATTTTTAAATTTTAAGTTTGAGAAGTGCTTTTTTGTAAAGGGGGAGATGCGTATGGCTGTGTAAGCTGTTTTATGGAATTGCCATAGATGAAAATACTGAAATTCCGAAGATAAAACAGGCAGGAGACTGGCTGGAAGAGAGTAAATCATAAATATTATTTCGGGAGAACGGGAATATGAAAAAAAGAATATGGAATCAGTTACAGTCGTTTACTCTGGCAGCAGTTCTTGTGACAGGAATGGCTGGCAGTTTATGGAACGAAAGTGTGGGAATCAGGGCAGCAGAGCTGGCAGATGGATTTTCGGATTCTGTCAGGCTGGAACAGAGCGCAGTCTGGACAGATGAGGCGCATTTTAAAGCGCAGCTTCAGATTAAAGTCAGCGGTCTGCACACGCTGCGTCAGGCTGTGCAGGTAGAAAGCGCGGGAAATATATGGGATGAAACCCAGAGAGAAGATATGATCCCGCCGGAAGAACTGGAGGCTCTGGAACTGGCAGAAGAAAGTGCAGAGCATATAGAGACAGGATATCCGGTGATGGGAACTGGCCGGGACATGGGGATGGAGTCTATGGAACCTGTGAGTCCTGTGGAAAATTTTGAGGATTCTGTAAATTTCAGTGAGAGCATGTCTGTGGAAAGTATGGAAGAAATGGACACCTGCGGAAACAGCGATAATCTGGAAAATGAAAACTACGAGGATATAGATATAGCAGGTATAGATGCGGCAGGTATAGATGAGGCAGATATAGATGCAGTAGATATAAATGCAGTAGATATAGATACAGTGGATATGAATGCAGTAGATATAGATACAGTAGATATAAATACAAGCGATACAAATAGAACAGATTTCAAATGGGAAGACAGCGGAAATCAGGAAGAAGGTTACGATCGGGTAGAAGAACTGGATGGAATGGAAGAACTGGAAGGTTTACTTTCTGAAGGAACGATTGAACTGTCAGAAGGAGAACCGGAAAAATATTTTCTTACTGCCTGTCTTTCCGAATATTTCCAGATAGAAGAAGCGCAGGTTCCGGCGGGAACACAGATGGAAACTGTTGTGATCCGAAATCAGAAGGGTGAGAAAACAGAACTGACAAAGCTGAATTATCCGGTGGAGATTTCAGAAGAGACAGAAGATTCCTTTCAGGTTACCTTTCCGGTTGTGCTGAGAGAGGAATATCAGGTCTGTGCGGTATCTGTATCTTATCCTGTGTGTCAGGATGAGCCATTACAGAAAGACAGGGCAGGAATGGGAACTTACTTCTGGCGTTATGGTTCTGCGGGGGAAATGGATACGGTTCTGGATGAGTGCCCGTCTGAGAAGCTCTCTGTGAAGGCGGCTGAAGCGGGATTGTCGGCGGCTTTACAGGCTGATGAGGAACAGATACGTGCAGGACAGTCAGCCGGATATGTATTACAGGTGGAAAATACAGGAAAACTGCCGTTGGAAAACATTGAGATTTCCAGTACTTTTTCTCTGAATGATGTAAAAGCAGTGTGGGAATACGAACAGGGATTTCAGGTGAATGGGATGCAGGGGATTCTTGAGAAACTGAACCCGGGAGAAAAAAGAACAGTCCGGCTGACTCTTCAGCTTACTGAGGAACAGTCCGGTGACATTCTTCATACAGTGACAGTGAAGGCGAAACATCCGGGGAAAGAGGAGAATATCGGGTGTCAGACTTCTGCGGAAATTACAGCAGCGGCACTGAAGGCAGCATTTGAGGTGGAAAAGACGGCTGACAGAAAAGAAACATATCCGGGTGAAACCATCACCTACCAGATCTGCATCCGAAATACAGGCGAACGAACCCTTCATTCGGTTCTCAGCACAGAGCGGTTTCTGAATGCGAATATTCAGGCACAGTTTGTACAAAAGGAAGGTGTGACTATGAACAGTACAAGGACACAGGCACTGATTCCTCAGATCGCACCGGGAGAAGCGTTTGCCCTGTATGCGACAGTGACACTTCCACAGTATTTTGCAAACCAGGAACTGGTAAATGAAGTTTCTGTAATTTCTGATGAAACAGGCTCGGAGACGATCCGTTCTCAGTCCAATCTGACTGTAAATGCTCCGGAAACAACGCTCACACCAACTCCAACGATGTTTCCGGTATTGACTCCGACTCCGGCATATCAGTCTTACGACAGCGGCTATGGTGCAAAAACCGGAAATGCCTATGCAGCCGCATCAAAACCAAAGACCGGTGATGAGACAGAAACGGAGAAGTTTCTTATTATAGGAATTTTTGCAGTCATATCAGGAATCAGTGGGGCATTACTGAAAAGAAAATCCATGAAAAATCTGTAAAAGAACCGGAAGTTACCAGACACAGAGCAATCAGTGATAACCGGGTTACTGTTCGCTGCTGCTATCCTGTAAGGTGTTTTGGCGAGCGGATGAAACAGCAGTGTAGTTGAAAAAATAAGGGAAAAACGACATTGAAACGAGGGGGTAGGTGTGCTATTCTTATATAGATATAGACGACGGCAGGGTTTTGACTCTGCCCTGATATATGAATCAGCAACACCTCCGCCCCTGAAGACAGATAAACAAGCGGATATCTGGTCCCGGGACGGCTGGGAAAAAAGTTATCGTTTGCTGTAAAAACGATATCAAAATTAGGTTATATGGAGGATGAATATGAAATTAATATCCTTATTGGAACGCCTGGAATATACCTGTCTTCAGGGAAGCGCAGAGCAGGAAGTCAAGAATGTGATCTACGATTCCAGAAAAGTAGAAGAAGGTTCTCTTTTTATCTGTATCCGTGGCGCAGTTGTAGACGGGCATAAATTTGTTCCGGATGTCATTGCAAAAGGAGCGAAAGTTCTGGTTGTGGAAGAAGCTGTGGAAGCACCGGAAGATGTTACCGTTATCCTGGTAAAAGATTCCCGCTATGCCATGGCATTTATTTCCGCTGCATATTTTGGATATCCTGCGGAAAAACTGAAAACAATCGGTATCACCGGAACCAAGGGAAAAACAACTACCACTTATATGGTAAAATCCATTCTGGAAAATGCCGGATATAAAGTAGGTCTGATCGGAACCATCGAGGCGATCATCGGTGACAAGGTTATTCCCGCGAAGAACACAACACCGGAATCTTATGTGATCCAGGAATATTTCCATGAGATGGTGGAAGCCGGATGCGACTGTGTGGTTATGGAAGTTTCCTCACAGGGACTGATGCTTCACAGAACGCAGGGATTTATTTTTGATTTTGGTATTTTTACCAACATTGAGCCGGATCATATCGGACCAAATGAACACAAGGATTTTGATGATTATCTCAGATGCAAATCTCTGCTTCTGAAACAGTGCAAAGTGGGCATTGTAAACAGAGATGATGAACATTTTGACAGAATCATCGAAGGACATACCTGCAGTCTGGAAACTTATGGATTTTCACCGGAAGCAGACCTTCGTGCAGAAGATGCGAAGCTGGTTGGCGGTAAAGGTTATCTGGGAATTTCCTATCATCTGAAAGGACTTCTGGATTTCCATGTGGAGATTGATATTCCGGGTAAATTCAGCATTTACAATTCCCTGACAGCCATTGCAATCTGCCGTCATTTTAAAGTTTCCGAGGAAAATATCCTCAAAGCTCTGAAAGTGGCAAAGGTAAAAGGACGTATCGAGATGGTGAAGGTTTCTGATGACTTTACACTGATGATCGATTATGCACACAATGCCATGGCACTCGAGAGCCTTCTGAGTACGCTGAGAGAGTATCATCCACACAGACTGGTATGCCTGTTCGGGTGCGGAGGAAACCGTTCCAAAATCCGCCGCTATGAGATGGGCGAGGTTTCCGGCAAGCTGGCAGACCTGACGATCATCACTTCCGATAACCCGAGAAATGAAGAACCACAGGCGATCATTGATGACATCAAAGTGGGTATGGCGAAAACAGACGGTAAATATGTAGAGATCATTGACCGAAAAGAAGCCATTGCCTATGCGATCCATCATGGAGAGCCGGGTGATATCATCGTACTTGCGGGTAAGGGTCATGAAGATTATCAGGAGATCAAAGGTAAGAAATATCCGATGGATGAGAGAGTCCTGATCGCAGATATTCTTGCAGGTAAATAATCTGGGATTCGTGTTGGCAGAGCATTTGCTGACACATCAGCTCCCGGATGAGACAGGACGAAGAGACTTATGATTTTTGCAGATATCATCATAGATATTTCCAGTGAGAAGCTGGACAGAAGTTTTCAATACCGTGTACCGGAAGAACTGGAAAAAGAGATTAAAGTGGGGATGGTGGTATCCATCCCCTTTGGAAACGGAAATCAGCTCCGTAAAGGATACGTGACCGGTCTGACAAGAGAACCAAAAGTGGATCCCGCCAGGTTAAAAAATATCTGCGGGATCAGCAGTGCGGAGGAAACGACAGAATCCCGTCTGATCGCACTGGCTGCATGGATGAGAGAGAATTATGGTTCTACCATGATCCAGGCGTTGAAAACCGTCCTTCCGATTCAGGAGAAGATGAAGGCAAAAGAGAAACGTTACCTCTGCCTGAAAATTTCCAGAGAAGAAGCGGAAAAACTTCTGGAAGAATTGGAAAAAACGCGGTTTAAGGCAAGGACCAGACTTCTTCGGGAACTTCTGAAAGAACCGAGGCTGGATGTTTCCTATGCTTCCAAAGAACTGGGGGCAACTACTTCTGTGGTAAAGAAGATGACTGAGCAGGGAATCATATCCATAGAATATGAAGAACTTCTGCGCAATTCCCTGGATACAGAAAAACTGAGGCTGGAAGAAGAACTGCCGCTGACTCCGGAACAGGAGACGGCAGTCCGGGAAATCCTGAGAGAATGGGAGAAAGAAACGCCGCGTCCTGTGCTGATCGAAGGCGTGACCGGGAGCGGAAAGACACAGGTTTATATGAAGCTGATCGAAACCGTTCTGGATCAGGGACAACAGGCGATCATTCTGATCCCGGAGATCGCACTGACATATCAGACAGTGAGGCGGTTTTACGCACGGTTTGGCGAAAAGGTATCTGTGATCAATTCCAGACAGTCTCAGGGAGAACGGTATGATCAGTTTAAACGGGCAAGACGGGGGGAAGTGCAGGTGATGGTGGGACCACGCTCTGCACTGTTTACGCCGTTTGCCAATCTGGGACTGATCGTGATCGATGAGGAACATGAATCCAGTTACAAGAGTGAGAACAGTCCCCGCTATCATGCAAGGGAAACTGCTGTAGAACGGGCGAGACTGGAACATGCAAGAGTTGTTCTGGGTTCTGCGACCCCTTCCCTGGAGGCTTATCATAAGGCAATGGAAGGAACCTATGGGCTGGTGAAACTTCAGTCCAGATATCAGGATCGTCCGATGCCTCTGGTATCTGTTGTGGATTTAAGGGAAGAATTAAAGGCAGGGAACCGTTCTGTTTTAAGCAGAAAGCTGAAAGAAGCGATGAAAGACCGTCTGGAGAAAAGGGAACAGATCATCCTGTTCCTGAACCGGAGAGGGTATGCAGGATTTGTTTCCTGCCGCTCCTGCGGGCAGGTAATGAAATGTCCGCACTGTGATGTGTCTCTGTCAGAGCATAATAACGGCAGGCTTCTCTGCCATTACTGTGGCTATGAAACTGTAAAACCACAGGCATGTCCGGTGTGCGGTTCTCCTTATATCGGAGGATTTAAGGCAGGAACGCAGCAGATCGAGAAGGTAGTAAAAGAAGCTTTTCCGGGAGTACGGACACTTCGGATGGATTTTGACACCACCAGAACGAAAGGCAGTTACGAAAAGATTCTGTCAGCGTTTGCTTTACATGAGGCGGATGTTCTGATCGGGACGCAGATGATCGTAAAAGGACATGATTTTCCGGATGTCACGCTGGTTGGGATTGTAGCAGCAGATCTGTCTCTGAATGCAGAGGACTACCGGTGCAGTGAGAGAACTTTCCAGCTCCTCTGCCAGGCAGTGGGACGCGGCGGGAGAGGAAACAAGCCCGGAGAAGCAGTGATCCAGACATATCATCCGGATCATTACAGTATTCAGGCTGCGGCAGTACAGGATTATGAAGCTTTTTATCAGGAAGAGATGAGCTACCGCATGCTTCTGGATTATCCGCCGGCTTCCCATATGATGGCGGTTCTGGGTTCCTGCCCGGAGGAAGAACTGCTGGTACAGGCCATGCATTATCTGGAACTTTACATTCACAGAGTTTATAAGGAAAAGGATCTGCATGTGATCGGTCCTGCCTATGCAAGCGTAGGCAAGGTAAAAGATATTTACAGACAGGTGATTTACCTGAAACACGAAAAACAGGAAACGCTGGTCCGGATTAAGGATCAGCTTGAAAAATACATAGAGATAAATTCCGGTTTCCGGAAATTATATATACAGTTTGATTTTAGCTAGTGTACGGTTGGCACACTGGGATATGAGAAAAGGAGAAGAAAAAATGGCACTTAGAACAATCAGAGTAGAAGGCGATTCTGTACTTACAAAAATCAGCAGACCTGTAGAAAAAATGACACCACGTATCCATGATCTGATCGAGGATATGCTGGATACCATGTATGATGCGATGGGAGTTGGCCTTGCTGCACCACAGGTTGGAATCCTGAAACGAATCGTGGTAATCGATGTAGGGGAAGGCCCGATTGTCCTGATCAATCCGGAGATTCTGGAGACATCCGGAGAGCAGACCGGGGATGAAGGATGCTTGAGCGTTCCTGGAATGGCAGGTCAGGTAACACGTCCGAACTATGTAAAAGTAAAGGCACTGGATGAAGACATGAATGAAGTAGAATATGAAGGCGAAGGACTTCTCGCCCGTGCATTCTGCCATGAACTGGATCATCTGGACGGTCATATGTATACAGAACTGGTTGAGGGTGAACTTCATCATGTTTCCTATGATGACGATGAAGAATAAATAAACCTGTCGGTACATTGCCAGCAGGGGAAACAGAAGAATAGAATTAGGAAAGAATGGTGACACAGGATATGAAGACAGTATTTATGGGTACTCCTGATTTTGCAGTACCGCCATTAAAAGCACTGGTGGAAGCCGGATACGAAGTTGCCGCAGTGGTAACTCAGCCGGATAAGCCAAAAGGAAGAGGAAAGACTCTGATGCCGACTCCTGTAAAGGAAGAGGCACTGATGCACGAAATTCCGGTTTACCAGCCGAAAAGAGTCAGAAATAATGAAGAATTTCTGGAAACTCTGAAGGAAATCAATCCGGATATCATTATCGTAGCTGCATTTGGCCAGATCATTCCAAAGGAAATTCTGGAACTTCCGAAGTTTGGATGCATCAATATCCATGCTTCGCTGCTTCCGAAATACAGAGGTGCAGCTCCAATCCAGCAGGCAGTCATTGACGGGGAAAAAGAATCCGGCGTGACGATCATGCAGATGGGAGAAGGACTGGATACCGGAGATATGATTTCCCAAATTGTGATCCCGCTGGACAAAGAAGAAACAGGCGGAAGTCTTTTCGGAAAACTGGCACAGGCAGGCGCAGAGCTTCTGATCAAAACACTGCCGTCCATTGAACAGGGAACCGCAGTGGCAGAGAAACAGCCGGAAGAAAGTCCGACACCTTATGCAGCCATGATCACCAAACAGATGGGACTGCTGGATTTCACAAAATCAGCAGAAACACTGGAAAGACTGGTCAGAGGAATGAATCCGTGGCCAAGTGCCTATACGTTTGTAAACGGAAAAACACTGAAGGTCTGGAAAAGCAGTGTGAGCCAGGAAACTTCTGATGCGCAGCCGGGTACCGTGATCCTGACAGATAAAGCGGGAATCCATGTGGCATGCAAAGAGGGCGTTCTGCTTCTGACAGAGGTTCAGTTAGAAGGTAAGAAACGTATGGATGCAGAGACATTTTTACGTGGATATCATATGGAGCAGGGAACTGTTTTTACAGATCATAAGGAGTGATTGTATGTACGGATACTATTTTGATCCAACTTATATCTTACTGATCATCGGCATGATCCTTTCTCTGGCTGCGTCTGCGAGGGTAAAGAGCACCTTTGCCATCTACAGCAGAGTACGCAGTGCTTCCGGACTGACCGGGGCAGAAGCTGCGAGAAGGATTCTGCGCATGGCAGGAATTACAGATGTTGTGGTGGTCCCGATTTCCGGCAGCCTGACGGATCATTATGATCCAGGCACAAAGAAACTGGCTCTTTCCCAGGATGTATATGACAGAACTTCTGTGGCTGCAATCGGTGTGGCAGCCCACGAATGTGGTCATGCAATCCAGCATGCCCAAAACTATGCACCGCTGACAATCCGTTCCGCCATAGTTCCGGCGGCAAATATCGGTTCTACTTTATCATGGCCGCTGTTTCTGGCAGGACTTATCTTTTCCATCCGTCCGCTGCTGACACTGGGAATCCTGCTTTTTACACTGGCTGTACTTTTTCAGGTAGTGACTTTACCGGTGGAATTTAATGCTTCATCCAGAGCATTAAAAATGCTGGGAAGTTCCGGAATGCTGGGAACGGATGAGGTCAGAGGTGCAAAGAAGGTGCTGACTGCGGCTGCACTTACCTATGTGGCAGCACTGGCATCCTCGATTCTGCAGCTTTTAAGATTGATCATACTGGCCGGAGGAAGAGACCGTGACTAATGGAATAAATACCAGAGAACTGGTACTGGAAATATTACTGGAAATTGAAGAAGAAGGAAAGCACAGCCATATTGCAATCCGCAATGCGCTTTCCAAATATCAGTTCCTTCCAAGACAGGAGAGAGCATTCATTACCCGTGTGTGCGAAGGAACACTGGAATACCGGATTCTGATCGACTATATCATTGATTCCTATTCCAAAGTAACTGTAGATAAGATGAAGCCTGTGATCAGAGAGATTCTGCGCAGTGCGGTATATCAGATTAAATTTATGGACAGTGTCCCGGACAGTGCCGTCTGCAATGAAGCGGTGAAACTGGCACAGAGAAAAGGCTTTTATAACCTGAAACCGTTTGTCAACGGTGTTCTGCGCACCATTGCCCGGGAGCATAAAAACCTGCAGCTTCCATCAAGGGAAAAGAACCTGGTGAGATATCTGTCAGTGCGGTATTCCATGCCGGAAACACTGGTAAACAGATGGCTGGAAGACTACGGGGAAGAGAAAACAGAGAAGATTCTGGCAGATTTTCTGAAAGAGAAACCGGTGACTGTGCGGTGCCGTACACACAAGTATTCTCTGGAAGAGATTTATCAGAGTCTGACAGATCAGGGTGTGGAAGTAAAACCGGCACCATATCTTCCATATGCCTGCGAAATTTCAAATTATAATCATATTCTTGCCCTGGATGCGTTTATTCAGGGGAAAATTCAGGTACAGGATGTAAGTTCCATGCTGGTTGCCGAAGTAGCTGCACCGAAAAAGGGCGACTACGTGATCGACATGTGCGCTGCGCCCGGAGGAAAGAGCCTCCATATGGGCGACAAAATGGGTGATTATGGTACTGTGGATGCCAGAGACATCAGCCAGTACAAGGTAGATTTGATCGAAGAAAACATTTACAGAACGGATTCCATCAATGTGCAGGCAAGAGTGATGGATGCCACGGTATTTGATGTGGATTCCGAATTAAAGGCAGATATTGTTCTGGCAGATGTGCCATGCTCCGGTTATGGGGTCATCGGCAAGAAGCCGGAGATCAAATACAGAGTCACTCCTCAGAAGCAGGAAGAAATCGTGATCCTGCAGAGAAGCATTCTGGACCGGGCTGCCGAATATGTGAAACCGGGCGGTGTGCTGGTATTCAGTACCTGCACCATTGCAAAGGAAGAAAACGAGGAAAATATGCTGTGGTTTATGAACAACCATCCATTTAAACTGGAGAGCCTGGATCCTTATCTTCCGGAAGAACTTCATTCAGAGAGTACAGCACTGGGTTATCTGCAGCTTCTGCCGGGTGTGCATAAGACAGATGGATTCTTTATTGCGAAATTCAGGAGAAAATAAATCATGACAGATATCAAGTCGATGACGATTGATGAATTAAAGGAACTGATGACAGAACTGGGAGACAAACCTTTCCGTGCGAAGCAGATCTATAGCTGGCTGCATGAGCATCTGGTAACTTCCTATGACGAGATGACCAATCTTTCCAAAGGGCTGCGGGAAAAACTGAAAGAATATCCGATCACTGCCCTGGAAGTCGTGGATGTACAGACATCGAAGCTGGACGGAACACAGAAATATCTGTTCCGTCTCAGTGACGGAAATGTGATCGAGAGTGTTCTGATGCGCTATAAACATGGAAACTCGGTCTGTATTTCCTCTCAGGTAGGCTGTCGTATGGGCTGCCGTTTCTGTGCTTCTACCATCGGGGGACTGACCAGATGCCTGCTTCCTTCTGAGATGCTGGATCAGATTTACCGGATTCAGGTACTTACAGGGGAAAGGGTATCCAATGTAGTCGTGATGGGAACCGGGGAACCACTGGACAATTATGACAACCTCCTTCGCTTCATACATATTCTGACAGAAGACGGGGGACTTCATATCAGCCAGCGAAACCTGACGGTATCTACCTGCGGACTGGTACCGAAGATTTATGAACTGGCGAAAGAGAAACTTCAGATGACTCTGGCACTTTCCCTTCATGCACCGAACGATGTAAAGCGCCAGGAACTGATGCCGATTGCCAGAAAATACAGCATGGATGAGATACTTACAGCCTGTCGTCATTATTTCGAAGAGACAGGACGAAGGATCACATTTGAATACAGTCTGGTAGCAGGAGTCAATGACAGTGATCAGGATGCGCAGGAACTTTCAGGACGGATCAGGGATATCAACTGTCATGTAAACCTGATCCCGGTGAATCCGATCAAGGAGCGTTCTTATGTGCGTTCCACCCGCCAGGCAGTGGAGAATTTTAAAATAAAACTTGAAAAATGTGGAATTAATGTTACTATTAGAAGGGAAATGGGCAGTGACATAGACGGTGCCTGTGGACAGTTAAGAAAAAGCTATATGGAAAAAACAGAAAGCGAGAAGTGACATGAGGATATATTCAGCTACTGATGTCGGGCAGAAGCGGAAGATGAACCAGGATTATGTGTTCGCCTCTGCGGACCCGGTTGGAAATCTTCCGAATCTGTTTGTTGTCGCGGATGGAATGGGAGGACATAATGCTGGTGATTATGCGTCTTCTCATGCGGTCGGGACTGTAGTGGATGAAATCCGTCAGGATGCGGATTTCAACCCGATAAAGGTCATCCGTCATGCCATTGAAAGTGCCAATACCGAGATCATTACCCAGGCGCAGAACGATGAGAATCTGCGCGGAATGGGAACAACAATGGTAGTTGCCACGATTGTGGGACATTATGCCTATGTGGCAAATGTAGGTGACAGCAGACTCTATCTGGTAAACCAGCAGATTTTGCAGGTAACGAAGGATCACTCATTAGTGCAGGAGATGGTCAGGATGGGAGAGATCAACGCGGAACAGGCGAGAAACCATCCGGATAAAAATATCATCACAAGAGCGCTGGGAGCGGAACGGACAGTGGATATTGATTTCTTTGATCTGAAACTGGAGCCGGGAAATGTAATTCTGATGTGCTCTGATGGTCTGAGCAATATGGTGGAAGACAGTCAGATCCGGGAAATTATTTCAGACACAGAGAAGAATCTGGAAGAAAAAGGAAAGATTCTGATCAGTGAGGCAAACCGCAACGGCGGCAAGGATAATATTGCAGTTGTATTGATAGAACCATTCGCAAATGAGGTGGAAACATGTTAAAGACGGGAATGATCGTAGCAGAGCGCTACGAAATATTGGGTAAGATCGGAACCGGCGGAATGGCGGATGTATACAAGGCGAAAGATCATAAACTCAACCGCTTTGTTGCAGTAAAAGTGCTGAAACCGGAATTTCGGGAAGACACAACCTTTATCAAGAAATTCAGAAGTGAAGCACAGGCAGCAGCAGTTCTGACACATCCCAATATTGTAAATGTATTTGATGTAGGCGATGATAACGGAGTCTACTATATTGTAATGGAGCTGATCGAAGGGATCACTCTGAAGGAGTATATCTCCAAAAAAGGCAAGCTTTCCGTAAAGGAAGCAACCAGTATTGCCATTCAGGTATCTATGGGACTCGAGGCTGCTCACAGTCATGGAATCGTACATCGTGATGTGAAGCCGCAGAACATTATTATTTCCATGGACGGTAAAGTAAAAGTAACGGATTTCGGTATTGCAAGAGCAGCTTCTTCCAATACCATCAGCTCGAATGTGATGGGCTCTGTGCATTACAGTTCACCGGAACAGGTAAGAGGCGGATACAGTGATGAAAAGAGCGATATTTACTCTTTAGGTATCACTTTGTATGAAATGGTCACAGGCAAAGTTCCTTTTGACGGAGATACCACAGTGGCGATCGCCATCAAGCATCTTCAGGAAGAAATGGTTCCACCAAGTGCATACACACCGGAACTGCCACACAGCCTGGAGCAGATCATCCTAAAGTGTACACAGAAGAGTGTGGACCGCCGTTACCAGAATATGGAAGACGTGATCGCAGATCTGAAACATTCCCTGATCGATCCACAGGGTGATTTTGTAAAACTTACTTCCGTAGACACAGATGCCAAGACGGTTGTGATCTCAGACAAAGAACTGGGAGAGATCAAACATATGCCGAAACAGGTTTCCAAACCAGAGCCGGAGGCACTGGAAGAGGAGATCAATGAGACAGACTATGATGACGAACCGGAAGAAACCTCCCGCAGGAAAAAGGGCGGCAGATCCGAAAAGAAGAAAAAGAAAAACGGCGGCGGTCATGCGATGACCATAGCCATGCTGATCATGGGTGTGATCATCCTTGTCGGCATTATCTTTGTAGCAGGAAAAGCTTCCGGACTGATCGGAAGCAACAGCGGAAACAGTTCTGAGAAGACAGAACAGTCAGAGTCTTCCAGCGTGGATGAAGACGGAATGGTAACTGTACCGAATCTTGTAGGAAAGACAGAGGACGAAGCAAAGACCATCACCAATGAGATCAACCTTGGTGTTCAGGCAATGGGCGAGGAAGTATCCACACAGGAAAAAGGAAAGATTTCTTCTCAGGATATTCCGGCAGACAGCAAAGTAGAGCCGTATACAACCATTAAATATTACATCAGTAAAGGTGCTCAGCAGATCACCATTCCGGAGGTAGACGGCCAGACTGGTCTGGATGCACAGCAGACATTAGAGGATATGGGACTGAAAGTAACTGTGCAGAAAGAATACAGTGACCTGAATGATGATGGTACACCGATGGTAGATCCGGGATATGCAGATCATACCACACCGGCAGCAGGAGCTTCTGTTTCTTCCGGAGACACAGTGACACTAATCGTCAGCCGTGGTGTTGATTACGGCGACAGCGTAGAAGTTCCGAGTGTTGTGGGAATGACGAAGAACGATGCTATTACTACATTTGGCAAATTCCTGAATGTAGAAGTACAGGAAGAAAAGAGTACAGATGTACCGGCAGGAGAGGTGATTTCTCAGGAACCGGAAGCTGGCAACTGGGAAGATCCGGATACTGTAAATGTAGTGCTTACAGTAAGCACAGGAGATCAGGAACCGGGAACTGATGACCAGAGTACGGACAGCAGTGACACTACAGCACAGACTTCAGGCAGCGACAGTGCCACGCAGCAGGCAGCCATTGCCAATGGAGAAGTCTGGAAATGTACACAGACTCTGAACACACCGACCGGTTATTCCGGAGGTCCGGTCCGTCTGGAACTGATCCAGAATGTAAACGGTACTCCGACAGCTTCTGTAGTACTGGAAGGTCAGACAATTGAATTTCCATATGATCTGGACATCACAGGTGCATCTGGAGTCAGCGAAGGAACTCTTTATCTTTCCGAGCAGATCAATGGTACCTATCAGGAACTTGGAAATTACTCTATCACATTTGCCAAGGCAGAGTAATCTATGCAGGGAAAGATAATCAAAGGAATTGCAGGATTTTATTACATCTACGCAGAGAATGATGAAGTTTATGAATGCAAGGCAAAAGGAATATTCAGAAAAGATAACCGGAAACCTCTGGTCGGAGACAATGTGGAGATCGAGGTTCTGGATGAACAGGAGAAGGAGGGCAGCGTGACTGCCATCCTTCCAAGAAAAAATTCACTGATACGGCCGGCAGTTGCCAATGTGGATCAGGCTTTTGTGATTTTTGCAATGGAGAATCCAAAGCCGAATTTCATGCTTCTGGACCGTTTTCTGATCATGATGGAAAAGGAAAATGTTCCGGCAGTGATCTGTTTCAATAAAAAGGACCTGGCAACAGAGGAAGAACTGGAGTTTCTGTATGAAACGTATAAAAGCTGTGGATATCAGGTGATCCTGTCCAGCACCTTTAACGGAGAGGGGCTTGAAGAGATCAGAGAGATCCTGAAGGGAAAGACCACAGTGGTGGCAGGACCTTCCGGTGTCGGCAAGTCATCCATCACCAATGCACTTCAGGAGAATGTGCAGATGGAAACCGGTGAGATCAGCAAAAAGCTGAAAAGAGGAAAGCATACTACCCGTCATTCGCAGGTGATCCCTGTAGGGAAAGATACCTATCTGATGGACACACCGGGATTTTCTTCTCTGTATCTGACAGATATTGAGGAACAGGAACTCAAAGATTATTTTCCGGAATTCCGGGAGTATGAAGACCAGTGCAGATTTCAGGGATGCAGACACATTCATGAACCGGGCTGTGCAGTGAAAGAAGCGTTGAACAACCATAAAATCAGCAGTCTCAGATATGAGGATTATCTGGGATTACATGAAGAGATTAAAGAGAAAAGGAGATTCTAATTATGTATCAGTTGTGCCCTTCTATTTTATCGGCGGATTTTAACCGTTTGGGCGAACAGATCAAAACTTTGGAAGCGGAAGGAATCGAATGGCTCCATATTGATGTTATGGACGGAGACTTTGTACCAAGTATTTCCTTCGGTATGCCGGTGATCAAATCAATTCGAAAGGAATCAAAACTGTTTTTTGATGTACATCTGATGGTATCAGAGCCGGAGAGATATATCATGGATTTCGTAAAGTGCGGAGCAGATTCCATCACTGTTCATGCGGAAGCCTGTGAGGATCTGGAGAGAACGATCGAACAGATCAGAGAAGCAGGTGTGCGCGTGGGCGTATCCATCAAACCGGCAACACCGGTAAACGACATCAGCCATATGCTGGAGGATGTGGACATGGTTCTGGTTATGACTGTACAGCCGGGATTCGGCGGACAGAAATATATGGAAGAATGTACGGAGAAGATTGAAGAACTCAAAGAAATCATTGATGCAGAGGGACTGGATGTGGACATTGAAGTTGACGGCGGCATTAATGATGAGACAATGGAAACTGTGTTAAAGGCAGGTGCCAATCTTCTGGTTGCAGGTTCTTATGTCTTTAACGGAGATCTGGTTTCCAATGTGAGACATGCGAAAGAACGAATGAATGACATTATCAGAGAAATTGACTGAGGAACAGCATGACAGATACGATAATTGTAAGCGGGGGCGATATCCAGAGAGATTTTGCCCTCGATTTTTTAAAAAGAGAAATTGAAAAGACAGGCAGAGAAAAAATCTGCCTGATCGCAGCAGATCGAGGACTGGAATTTTTTCTGAAAAATCAGATCCGGCCGGATGTGGCAGTCGGAGATTTTGACAGTCTTTCTGAAGAGGGAAAATTGTTTCTGAAACAGCAGGAAGAACGGCGGCAGAATACGGATCCGAAAACGTCCGCGGCCGAAGGCTGTGAGAAACATACAGAAACAAATCTGGAAATCATACGTCTGAAACCGGAGAAAGACGATTCCGACACGCAGTCTGCGATGAATCTGGCAATCCGGCGAGGGGCAAAAAAAATAGCAATCTTTGGAGTAACCGGAAAGAGAGTAGATCATCTCATGGCAAATTTCGGACTGCTGAAACTGGCACAGGAGCAGGGAACAGAAGTGGCTCTGGTGGATGCGTACAATTACATGACGCTGATCACCAGCGGAACTGTATTAAAAAAAGAAGAACAGTTTGGAAAATATGTCTCCTTCTTTTCCATGGGAGGCGATGTGACGGGACTGACGCTGGAGGGATTTAAATATCCTCTGCATGGGCATCATCTGACTGTGGCAGACAGTGGACTGACTGTAAGTAATGAGATTAAGGACGATACTGCGAAGGTGACATATACTTCCGGAAATCTGCTGATGATCATGTCCAGGGATTAAGAAATATGCCGGTAGGAATCAGAGTGTCATTAACTGAGGTGACTGATACTGGCTTGCGAAACAGAAAACGTTATGATAAAATGAAAAACGTGTTGTACTGACAATAACCTGCGGCGATTTTATAAAATACGCAGGATACACAGGATAGCCGGTCCGGAAGAAAAAACTCTTCTGAGCCTGACATTATAATATTAATTAACAGTGCCGGAGAAAGCACAAAAGGAAAGGATACCATTATGAAACTTGGAATTGTTGGATTACCAAATGTTGGAAAAAGTACATTATTCAATTCACTGACAAAAGCAGGAGCAGAATCAGCAAACTATCCATTCTGTACTATCGACCCGAATGTGGGTGTCGTAACGGTACCGGATGAGAGACTGAAACTTCTGGGAGATTTTTATCATTCAAAGAAAGTGACACCGGCGGTCATTGAATTTGTTGATATCGCAGGTCTTGTAAAAGGTGCATCCAAGGGTGAAGGTCTTGGAAACCAGTTTCTTGCAAACATCCGTGAAGTAGATGCGATCGTTCATGTAGTCCGCTGCTTCGAGGATTCCAATGTTATTCACGTAGATGGAAGCATTGATCCGCTTCGCGACATTGAGACCATTAACCTGGAGCTGATCTTCTCTGACCTTGAGATCCTTGAAAGAAGAATTGCAAAAGTAACAAAGACAGCACGTATGGATAAAGAAGCTGCCAAAGAACTGGATTTCCTCCAGAAAGTAAAAGCACATCTCGAAGACGGTAAAATGGCAATTACCATGGAACTGGAGAATGAAGACGAAGAAGGCTGGATGGCTGCTTATAATCTGCTTACATGGAAACCGGTCATCTACGCAGCAAATGTTGCAGAAGATGATCTGGCTGATGACGGAGCAGGTAATGAACATGTACAGGCAGTACGCAAATATGCGGCAGAGCAGAACAGTGAAATCTTTGTCATCTGCGCAGAAATCGAAGAAGAGATTTCCGAGCTGGATGATGATGAAAAGAAAATGTTCCTGGAAGATCTGGGACTGACAGAGTCCGGTCTTGAGAAACTGGTAAAAGCAAGCTACCATCTTCTTGGACTGATGAGCTTCCTGACAGCCGGTGAAGATGAGACACGAGCATGGACTATCAAGATCGGTACCAAGGCTCCTCAGGCAGCAGGTAAGATCCACACAGATTTTGAGAGAGGATTTATCAAGGCAGAAGTTGTAAATTATCAGGATCTTCTGGACTGTGGTTCCTACGCAGGTGCCAGAGAAAAAGGTCTTGTAAGAATGGAAGGTAAAGAATACGTTGTACAGGACGGCGATGTGATTTTATTCCGCTTCAATGTATAAAATTCAACAGCCATGTCAGACTCCGCAAAAGATATTTACTGCGGGTCGAAACAATGTAAAAAGGTGATTTATGGAAATGTCAATTCGTTTTCCGGGGATTGATCTGGTACTGCCTTATGTGCCGAGAGCATTCTGGATTTTCGGAATGGAATTTACAATTTATGGGGTTCTGATCGCAGCCGGGGCACTTCTGGGGATGAGACTGGTACTTCTCGAAGCAGGAAGAAATCAGGAAGATCCCAATAAGTATCTGGATATGATGCTGATCTCGCTGGCTGCCTCAGTGCTCGGTTCCCGGCTGTTTTACGTGATTTTTTCCTGGGGATTATACAGTGAGAATCTGAAGGGAATCTTTGATCTCAGAAATGGAGGGTATGTATTTTACGGAGGACTTCTGGCTGCGGTGATCGCTGCGGCGGTTTTTTGCAGACTGACAGATCTTTCTTTTCTGAAGATGGCAGATAACGTGACACCGGGAATCCTTCTGGGACAGGTGATCGGACGGTGGGGAAACTTTTTTAACAGAGAATCCTTTGGTGAATATACAGAATGGATCACTGCCATGCAGATTCCTGTTTCAGCAGTACGTTCAGGAGAAGTATCCGGAACCATGAGAGATAACCTGCTGACGATCAATGGAACTTCTTATATTCAGGTTCAGCCGGTATTTTTATATGAAAGTATCTGGTGTCTGATCCTGCTGCTGGTGATTCTTGCGATCCGCAGGAGAAAACGGTTCGATGGAGAACTGTTTATGCGCTATCTGGCAGGATACGGGCTGGGACGTTTTTTCTTTGAATGGATGCGCACAGACAAACTGTGCTTTCCGGGGACAAAAGTCGGGATTTCCCTTGTCATATCTGCAGCACTGTTTCTGATCTTTGCTCCTTCTGTGATCGTACAGAGGGTGATGGCGAAAAAGAGAGCAGATATCCGCAGGATCAGCAGGGAACGTGCGTATCTGGAGGAAAAGAAATTTCATCTGGCACTCGAACGCAGAAGACGAAAAAATGCAGATGAATCAGAGCAAGATCCGGAACATACAGCAGATTCGAAGAAAAACAAAGAGAACCCGCAGGAGATGGAAACGCAGGAGCGAAATACGGAAGCAGATAAGAAACCGGATGCTGAGATTTCTACAGAGAAGATTTCAGATAAACTGGGTATTTCATATCAGCAAGATACTTCAGATAAACAGGGTACTTCAGATAGGCGGGATGTCCGGGCTTTTGCACAGAACACGTCAGAAAAATCAAATATTTCCGAAGAACTGAACAACTGGGAAGATTCTGAGTATGCTCATATTTCTGAAAATCTGAGACATCACAGAACAGAAACGACCCCAGAAACGGAAGAACCGGAAAAAGAAAAGAAGATAAAATAAGTGGTGGGACATCCCAAAAGTTAAAAACATAACAATGAGATTATCCCTGAAAGAAAGAGAAAATGGGTCGAAAGTGGTTTTTCGACCCATTTTTTTGTGCAAAATTGAATATGAATCCCCAAAAACGGGCAGATTTTAAAAGGCATTCAAAAGTTTCAAATTTGAAAAATATTGGTTTGGCACTTGTTTTTTCATCCTAAATAGTTTAGAATAACTACATAAGTGGTAGAAAGTGGTGAATAGTGGTGGCAAATGGGGGAACAATGGCAGAGAATACCATTACCACCCAGGAAGCCTGAAGGGGAGATTCGGACTTCATGAGAGTAGGTGAGTAAGATGTTCATGGGAGAGTACAACCATACGATCGACGCGAAGGGGCGCCTGATCATTCCTTCGAAATTCAGGGAACTCTTAGGGGAAGAATTCGTTCTGACAAGAGGGCTTGATGGTTGCCTTTTCATTTATCCGATGGATGAATGGGAGATTTTTGAACAGAAACTCAGAGCTTTACCACTTACAAATAAAAATGCTAGAACCTTCTCACGATTCTTTGTAGCCGGAGCTGCCACATGTGAACTGGACAGGCAGGGGCGGATTCTTGTACCGCAGACACTGCGTGAGTTTGCCGGCCTGGAAAAGGATGTTGTTCTGACAGGTAACCTGAACAGAATTGAAGTCTGGAGCAAAGAAAAGTGGAGCGAGAATTGTAACTTTGACGATATGGACAGCATTGCGGAGAGCATGCAGGACATGGGAATTGTTATCTGACCTGACAGTGAAACAGATATCTGTATCTGCGGAAACTATGATCGTTAAAGATTCTCGCAGGGAAAATCCAGACAGGAGACGGATATGGAATTTAAACACAAATCTGTATTGCTGGAAGATACCATTGAAGGCTTAAATATAAAGCCGGACGGAATCTACGTGGATGGCACTTTAGGAGGTGCAGGACATGCCCGTGAGGTATGTAAGAAACTTTCTGCCAAGGGGAGATTTATTGGCATAGATCAAGACCAGGATGCGATAATTGCTGCGAGTGAGAGGTTAGCCGCCTATCCACAGGCGACGATCATTCGCAGCAATTATTGTTACATGGTACCAGAACTGGCAGCAAGAGGCATCACTAAAGTAGACGGGATTCTCCTTGATTTGGGAGTATCTTCCTATCAGCTTGACAATGAAGAACGTGGGTTTACCTATCGTGTGGACGCACCGCTGGATATGAGAATGGATCAGCGCCAGACGCTGACAGCCAGTGACATTGTCAACAATTATGAAGAAAAAGAACTGTACCGTATCATCCGTGATTACGGTGAAGATAAATTTGCAAAAAATATCGCAAAGCATATTGTCGCAGCAAGACAGGTGAAACCGATCACCACAACAGGAGAGCTGACTGAGATCATCAGGGAATCCATTCCCATGAAGATGCAGGTAAAATCAGGACATCCTGCAAAGAGGACGTTTCAGGCAATCCGCATTGAACTCAACCGGGAGCTGGATGTGTTAAGAGATTCTCTGGACGGAATGATCGATCTGCTTGATGACGGCGGCAGGCTTTGCATTATTACCTTCCACTCACTCGAAGACAGGATCGTAAAGACGATTTTCCGCAAAAACGAAAATCCCTGCACCTGTCCTTCTGACTTTCCGGTATGTGTATGTGGAAAGAAATCCAAGGGAAAAGTGATCACAAGGAAACCGATCCTTCCCAGCGAACAGGAGATGGAAGAAAATCCGCGCTCAAAGAGCGCCAAGCTCAGAATTTTTGAAAGAATATTATAACCAGTGTGCCAACAATCAACTTGTCGGCACACTGGAGCATTAGAGAGGCATGAAATGGCGAGATCAAACAGGGCTGAGACAGCCAGACGGAGAAAAAATAACGCCAGAGTAAACAGAGGAATGTATGTCGAGGGAAATACGGTCAGACGTATCGCAGAAGTTCCGGACAGAAGAAGACAGCCAGGAAGACAGCAACCGGGCAGAAGAAAACAGACCGACCGAAACCGCAGAAGTGTGCAGGCAGCTCCTGCACCGGCGGCAGTACCAAAGCAAAAACGTCAGTTAAGTGAGGCAGCACAGAAGAACAGACAGAAAGCAACAGCCATGAACTGGGGATTCGTTGTATTTCTGGCAGTGGTTTGTACTGCCATTCTTTTCTGCTCTGTAAATTATCTCAGGTACAAATCAGAAATTACAGCCAGAATGAGAAGTGTGGCAAATCTTGAGGAAGAACTGGCGCAGCTGAAAGAGGACAATGATGCGTATTACAGTCAGGTGACTTCTAATGTAGACCTGAACCAGATCAAGAAAACAGCGATCGGACGTCTGGGAATGAGGTATCCTTCCGATGACCAGACAGTTTCCTATTCTACATCCGGAAACAGCTATGTGAGACAGTACCAGGATGTACCAGATTCAAAGTAGGTGAGTGATTATTGAACAATAGTAATACAGGAAAAAAGAGACGAAGAAAACCTCAGAGAAAAATAAATTATAACATGAAAAAGAAGCTGGTAATGCTGTTTGGAATGGTGTTACTGGCTTTAGTCATATTAACGCTGAGAATCACATATATCAATGCGACCAGCGGTACGAAATATAAGAAACAGGTGCTCAGTCAGGCACAGCAGAAATATACCAGTCAGGTTCTGCCGGCCAAACGAGGCGATATTTATGACAGAAACGGAAATATTCTTGCGACCAGTAATAAGGTTTACAATGTGATCCTGGACTGTAAGACCACGAATTCTGATACGGATTATGTGGAGCCTACGATTAAGGCACTGAATGAAGTATTCGGGCTGGACGAGGAAGAGATCCGTTCCCTGCTGTCAGATACCAGAACCAATGAGAGCCAGTATCAGGTTGTGATGAAACAGGCGACCATGGATAAAAAGAAAGAATTTGAGGATTACCAGAGCGCAGGTGTGGATTCCGGGCTTACCAAAGCACAGGCAGCGGAACGTGCCAATGTCAAAGGTGTGTGGTTTGAGGAGGATTACCTGAGAAGTTATCCGTTTAATGAGACTGCATGTGACACGATCGGATTTACGCTGGATCGTGATGTGGCGGATGTGGGACTGGAGGGATATTATAACAGTACCCTGACCGGTGTGGACGGCAGACAGTATGGATACATTAACAATGACTCCGATGTGGAACAGACCATCATTGCCGCAACAAACGGAAAGAGCATCCAGACCAGTATTGATATCGGTGCGCAGCAGATTGTGGAGAAATATGTAAATGGTTTCAAAGAAGCCATGGGTGCCCAAAATATCGGTGTGATCGTAGAGAATCCGTCCACCGGAGAGATCATTGCCATGGACGGCGGCGACCGTTATGACCTGAATAATCCCCGTGATCTGAGCAATGTGTATTCAGAGGAAGAAATCAAGGCGATGAACGATGTGGAGACTGTGAAAGCACTCAATGGAATGTGGAGTAATTTTACAGTCACAGATGCCTATGAACCGGGATCTGTTGTCAAACCGATCGTTATGGCCGCAGCACTGGAGAAAGGTGCGATCCAGGAATCAGATACCTTTGTCTGTGATGGTGCGCAGGTATTCGGAGATACCACGATCAAGTGTGCGGTATGGCCGGATGCACACGGAACGCAGACACTGGGAGAAGTCATTGCCAACTCCTGTAATGATGCGATGATGCAGATCGGCGCAAAGATGGGTGCCATCCAGTTTATCAAGTCACAGAGTCTGTTTAATTTCGGAACCAGAACTGGTATCGATCTTCCGAATGAAGGTGCAGGTATCATCCATACCAAAGATACCATGGGCGAGACAGAGCTTGCATGTTCCGCATTCGGACAGGGATTTACCTGTACGATGATCCAGGAGATCAATGCCATGTCATCTGTGATCAACGGCGGTTATTATTATCAGCCTCATCTTGTGACCAAAATTCTGGACAGCAGCGGAAGTACGGTTAAGACTGTGACACCAACTCTTCTGAAACAGACGATCTCTTCTACGATTTCCGCGGATATCCGAAGCTATATGGCGTTAAGTGTACAGCAGGGTACCAGCCGTCATTCCAAAGTACAGGGTTACAGTTCCGGTGGTAAGACCGGTACTGCTGAGAAATATCCCCGTGGAAATGGTAAATATCTGGTTTCCTTTATCGGGTTTGCACCTGTAGATGATCCGGCTGTGGTCATTTATGTGGTTGTTGACGAGCCAAATGTGGATGATCAGGCAAACAGTACCTATCCTCAGTACATTGCACAGGGAATCCTGTCAGAACTGCTTCCTTATCTGAATGTAAAACCAGATGAGTCAGAAGACGGAACGGTTCCGGAAACAGAACTGTGGGAAGGATTTAAAGGACATCTGAAAACAACTTCCGGCGGTGAAGTGGACGGAGACGGAAATCTGGTGGATGCAGAAGGAAATCTCATTGACTGGGAAGGAAACCGTATTGATGAAAACGGTTATCTTCTGGACGAGAACGGAAATCATGTGCTGGATGAAAATGGAAATTATAAAATGTCCACCAATCTGGTCAGTGCATCTTCGGGAAGTACAGAGACAGAGAGTTCCAGAGACGCAGTTTCCAATCCGGATGCGCCGGCCCCTCCGGAAGATGATAATTCAGAGACAACACAGGACAACAACGCAGAGACTGACGGAATCACCAATGAGGAAGCCGGACTGGAATAATTTTCACCAGATCAGGCAGACAGCGAAGCGGATGCTTTTATCCGCCTGACTGACATACCCCCGCAGAGAGAACTCATATATTAATATGACGATCTCTGCGGGGATTTTTTATGAAGAAAAACAGGACATTTCATAAGAAAAAGATATGGGTGGTTTTTCTCTGCTGTATTCTGATGATGGCAGGTCTGATCGGAAGACTGGTGTTTCTGATGTGCTTTCGGTCAGATTATTATTACGAGAAGGCAAAGGATCTCCATGAAAGAGAAAGAGATATCAAGGCGGCGAGAGGTCAGATCCTTGATGCAAAAGGGAAAGTACTGGCCTCAAACCGGACTGTGTGTACCATTTCCGTGATCCACAGCCAGATCAAAGAGCCGGAAAAAGTGATTGCTCTTCTGACGGAAAAACTGGAGATGGAGGAAGCTGCCGTCCGAAGGCGTGTGGAAAAAGTTTCTTCTATAGAAAGAGTAAAGACAAATGTGGAAAAAAGCGTGGGAGATGCCATAAGAGAGTGTAATCTGGCAGGGGTAAAGGTGGATGAAGATTATAAACGCTATTATCCTTATGGAACGCTTGCTTCCAAAGTGATTGGATTTACAGGAGGTGATAATCAGGGGATCATCGGCCTGGAAGTAAAATATGAAGAAATTCTGAAAGGAGAGCCGGGAAAAATCCTGACAACCACAGATGCAAGAGGTGTGGAGATTGATAAACTGGGAGAGACAAGGCAGGAACCGGTCGAAGGAAAAAGTCTTCTGATCAGTCTGGATGCAAACATTCAGGAATTTGCGCAGCAGGCAGCTCTGAAAGTAATGGAAGAGAAACAGGCAGAGAGAGTTTCCATTCTTCTGATGAATCCCCAGAACGGAGAAATTTACGCCTGTGTAAACGTTCCGGAATTTGATCTGAATGAACCATTTACGCTGACAGACGAGATGCAGAGACAATTAAAAGAAGAACTGCAGCAGACAGAAAACAGCTCAGGCAGCCGGAAAAAAACAGAAGAACAGTTAAAACAGGAACTTCTGAATCAGATGTGGCGAAATCCCTGCCTCAATGATACCTACGAACCGGGCTCCACATTCAAGATCATCACCATGTCAGCCGGACTGGAAGAAGGCGTCGTTTCCCCTGATGACCAGTTCTACTGTCCGGGTTATAAGATCGTGGAGGACCGCCGCATCCACTGTGCGAAAAGAATCGGGCACGGAGCCCAGAATTTCGTGCAGGGTGCCCAGAACTCCTGTAACCCCGTGTTTATTGAAGTGGGGCTGCGGCTGGGGGTGGAACGTTATTATAAATACTTTAAACAGTTTGGCCTTCTGACGAAAACCGGTATAGACCTTCCGGGAGAAGCCGGAACGATTATGCACCAGATGAAAAACATGGGAGAAGTCGAACTGGCAACGGTAGCCTTTGGCCAGTCCTTTCAGATCACACCTATTCAGCTTGCGACAACGGTCAGTTCGCTGATCAATGGAGGCAGGCGGATCATGCCCCATTTTGGAGTGGCAGTTTTAAATCCGGACGGAACAGAAGGAGAGAAACTGACCTACCCCGTGCAGGAAGGCATTGTTTCAGAAAAAACATCCAGGGAAGTCCGGGAAATTCTGGAAACAGTTGTCTCTCAGGGTTCCGGTAAAAATGCGAAGATCGAAGGCTATTCCGTCGGAGGAAAAACAGCGACCTCCCAGACACTTCCCAGAAGTGCCAACCGCTATATTTCTTCGTTTCTTGGATTTGCCCCGGCCGAAAATCCACAGGTTCTGGGTTTGTGCATCATTCACGATCCACAGGGAATCTATTACGGAGGAACGATCGCGGCACCTGTGATCAGAAGCATTTTTGAGAACATTCTGCCATACCTGGGGATAGAAAAAAGTGCTGCCGTATCTGAAAAAGACGCAGATACAGCCAGTCCGGTGCAGTAAGTGGCGGCTTACTTAAGCCTGCCTGACCACAGAACCAAAAAAATATAATACAGTAGGCGCAGAGTCTTGATAAATAAGCAGAAAAGCCTTATACTAAAGGCAGTCTGAAAGAAACAGACAGTAAGCAGTTACTGTAAAAACTTTCAGTAAAAACGTAACTGTTCAGTACCTTCACAGTTACGGGTCAAAATCCATTGAAAATCGCCTGAGGCGATGGAATTTTGACTTGTATGCCTCGGGATTTTGGCATTTTCATGCCAAAACACCTCGCGGGATAGTGGACTGCTGAATGGTTATAAAAAAACAAATGAATGAGGTGTGAAATGGAATTTCAAGTAGTAATCCCTGTGCTGATTTCTTTCGCGATCAGCGTTGTGTTAGGACCAATCATCATTCCTTTCCTGAGAAAACTGAAGATGGGTCAGACAGAAAGAACAGAAGGCGTACAGTCTCACTTAAAGAAAGCAGGAACTCCGACCATGGGCGGTGTGATCTTTCTGATCGCAACTGCAGTTACCGCATTGTTCTATGTGGGCGACTATCCGAAGATCATCCCGGTACTGTTTCTGACACTTGGATTCGGTATCATCGGATTTCTGGATGATTATCTGAAAGTTGTGCTGAAACGCTCTGACGGTCTGCTTCCGTGGCAGAAATTTCTGCTTCAGGTCGTACTGACTGCAATCTTTGTATTTTATATTGTGAATTATACAGATATTTCTCTTACAATGAGAATCCCGTTCTGGAGTGGTCATTTCCTGAATCTGGGATGGCTTGCCTATCCGGTGCTGTTCTTTGCAGTGATCGGTACCGTAAACGGTGTAAACTTTACAGACGGTCTGGATGGTCTGGCTTCCAGCGTTACCCTGATCGTTGCAGTCTTTTTCTCTGTGGTTTCCATCGGAATGAAATCCGGGATTGAGCCGATCACCTGTGCGGTTGTGGGAAGCCTGATGGGATTTTTGTTATTTAACGTATATCCTGCGAAAGTATTCATGGGTGATACCGGTTCCCTGGCACTGGGCGGTTTTGTGGCAGGTACCGCTTATGTGATGCAGATGCCGTTATTTATCCTGATCGTAGGTCTGATCTATCTGGTTGAGGTACTTTCCGTTATCATCCAGGTAACTTATTTCAAGGCAACACATGGAAAACGTATTTTCAAAATGGCACCGATCCACCATCATTTTGAGCTGTGCGGATGGTCCGAGACGCGTGTGGTGGCAGTGTTCTCTGTGATTACTGCAGTTATGTGCATGATCGCACTTCTGGCACTGTAAAAAGAGAGAATATCTCGCGGAATATTGTCCGTGAATAATAACGATTTTCTGCTTCAGACAATGTACCATGGTATTGATTACAGATACCGTGATAATAAGGAGGAATTTATTATGGAATTACAGGGAAAAAAGGTTCTTGTATTTGGTTCCGGCAAAAGCGGGATCGGTGCATCAGACCTTCTGGCAAAAGTAGGTGCGGTTCCGGTTATTTTTGACGGAAACGCAGAGATTGATAAAGAGGCAGTGGTACATAAAACAGACGGAACCTATCCGGTAAGTGTTTATGCAGGAGAACTTCCGGAAGAAGTTCTGGACAGTCTGGATCTGGTGGTTTTAAGTCCGGGTGTCCCGACAGACCTCCCGCTTGTAAAGAGCTTTTATGAAAAAGGTCTTCCTGTGTGGGGTGAAGTGGAACTGGCATACAGAGTCGGAGACGGCGAAGTTCTTGCCATTACGGGAACCAATGGAAAAACCACCACAACAGCACTTCTTGGAAAAATCATGCAGGATGCGAGAGAGTCTGTGTTTGTAGTTGGAAACATCGGAACTCCTTACACATCCAAGGCACTGGAAATGAAACCAAATTCTGTGACTGTTGCAGAGATCAGCAGCTTCCAGCTTGAAACAATCGAGAAATTTGCACCGAAAGTATCTGCAATCTTAAACATCACAGAGGATCATTTAAACCGCCATCATACAATGGAAGAATACATCCGTGTAAAAGAACTGATCACAAAGAATCAGGGAACAGAGGATGTCTGTGTACTGAACTATGAGGATGAAGTTCTCCGTAAATTCGGAGAGCATCTGGTTCCGAGAGTTGTCTACTTCTCCAGTGAACGTAAACTGGAAGAAGGTATTTATCTGGATGGAAATAAGATCATTCTCAAAGACGGTGCAAAAGAGATCGAAGTGGTAAATACCGCAGACCTGAAACTGCTTGGAAAACATAACTTTGAGAACGTTATGGCAGCAGTTGCCATGGCATATTATGACGGTGTTTCCATGGAAAGCATCAGAAAGAGCATCTGTGAGTTTACCGCAGTTGCACACAGAATCGAATATGTAACAGAGAAAAACGGAGTTGCATACTACAACGATTCCAAGGGAACCAACCCGGATGCAGCAATCAAGGGAATCCAGGCAATGAACCGTCCGACCCTGCTGATCGGCGGCGGATACGACAAACAGTCCAGCTATGATGAGTGGATCGAAGCCTTTGACGGAAAAGTACGCTATCTGGTTCTGATCGGACAGACAAAAGAGAAGATTAAAGAAGCGGCAGAGAAACATGATTTCCATGACATCATTCTCTGCGAGGATCTGGAAGAAGCTGTAAAGGTATGTGCAGAAAAAGCACAGCCTGGTGATGCGGTTCTTCTTTCTCCTGCCTGCGCAAGCTGGGGACAGTTTGACAATTATGAGCAGCGTGGAGATATGTTCAAGGAATATGTGAGAAATCTGTAGAATATCTATAGGATAAGACATCTGCTCCGGAGAATGAAAAATGGCGCAGAAAAATTTTTTAAAAGTAGATAAAACGATGCTGGTGCTGGTCGTGCTGCTTGCGGTATTTGGCCTTGCAGTGCTGCTTAGCACCAGTGAATATAATGGCAGAGTACGCTTCGGTGACTCTGCCTATTATTTTAAGAAACAATTATTTGCCACAGCACTGGGAATGGGAGTTATGTATGCGGTGACTGTCATGGACTATCATTTTTTCCTGAAACTGGCACCGGCGGCCTATCTGCTATCCATGCTTTTGTCCACGGCAGTGCTTTTGTTCGGACAGGAGATTAATGGCTCGAAGCGGTGGCTGAATCTGGGACCTTTGTCTTTCCAGCCTTCGGAGTTTGCGAAAGTGGCGGTGATCCTTTTTCTGGCATGGCAGATCGAGAGAACAAAAGAAAGGACAGACGGATTCTGGTTTATGTGCAGGACCATGCTGACGTTACTGCCGATCGTAGGCCTGGTAGGCTCAAACAACCTCAGCACAGCGATCATTATTCTGGGAATCGGTGTAATCCTGATTTTTGTATCCAATCCGAAATATATGCAGTTTATCGGGCTTGGAGGTGCGGGAGTCAGTTTTATTGCAGTATTTCTGGCAGCGGAAAGTTACCGGCTGGAGCGTCTGGCCATCTGGAGAAATCCGGAAAAATATGAAAAAGGTTTCCAGACGATCCAGGGGTTGTATGCCATCGGAAGCGGTGGCATTTTCGGCAGAGGACTGGGGAGCAGCCTTCAGAAGCTGGGCTTTGTGCCGGAAGCACAGAACGATATGATTTTTTCCATTATCTGTGAAGAACTGGGGCTGACAGGTGCCGCTGTTCTGATCCTGATATTCGGTCTGCTTCTGTGGCGGCTGGGAGTGATAGCCATGCATGCCCGGGATCTGGCGGGGGCACTGATATGCGGCGGTATTATGGGGCATCTGGCGATTCAGGTTATTTTAAACATTGCCGTAGTAACCAATACCATTCCCAATACCGGGATCACACTGCCGTTTATCAGCTACGGCGGAACTTCGGTGGTATTTCTGCTTGGAGAGATGGGGCTGGCACTGAATGTCAGCAGAACACGGAAACTGTGCTGAACGGACTGCGAAAGCAGAAATGACAGGGAAAATGTTTTCCGGCATGAGAAATGTTATGATGGAAAAGAAATATGGCAGTGAAAAAGAAAGACTGTGGTGAAAAACGCCTGGGGTAAAAAAGTAACGAAAAAGGGATGAATACATATAATAAAGGGTAAGATACCCTTCAGGAGTGAAAATTTTGGATGAGATCCATGTAATGGGCGGCAGTTCTCTCAGTGGAGAGATTTCGATACAGGGTTCTAAAAATGCGGCACTGCCTATGATGGCGGCATCGCTGATGCACAGAGGAACCAGCGTTCTCAGAGGGTGTCCGGGGATTTCTGATGTCTTTTGTATGGAAGAAATTCTGAAAAGTCTTGGTGCAGTTACCAGATGGAAAGGCCACGACCTGTATCTGGACTGTACAGATGCAGATCAGACAGAGGTGTCGGCTCTTTTTACAGGAAGAATGCGGTCTTCCGTGATCCTGCTCGCTGCTGTTCTCGGCAGAAATAAAGTCTGCCGGATCGGTTACCCGGGAGGATGCACGATTGGTAAAAGACCCATCGACCTGCATCTGATGGCACTGAAAGAACTGGGAGCAGAGATTGAAGAAAATTCTTCCTATATATATGCGTGTTGTAATGGATTTCGGGGAACGGAAATTGTTTTTGGAAAGTCAAGCGTGGGTGCGACACAGCAGGCAATTCTGGCGGCAGTTCTGGCAGAAGGAGAAACCATCCTGAAAAACTGTGCCGGAGAACCGGAAGTTGTCTGGCTCTGCCGATACCTCAGAAGTATGGGGGCAGAGATCAGCGGGGAGGGGAAACCGGAAATTCGTATCAGAGGTGTGAGGGAACTGAGCGCAGGAGATTTCCACATTCCTCCTGACCGGATCGTTGCGGGGACTTACATGTGTGCAGCGGCAGTCACGAAAAGCGAGATCAGACTGCGGCGGGTGCCGCTGGAAGAAATGAAGGCTTTCCTGGATGTATATCGGAAAATGGGTGGACAATATGAATGGAAAAGTGGTACACTAAGTGTCAATGGAAAGACGGCAGTCCATCCGGTTCCTTTTATACAGACAGGAACGTATCCGGGATTTCCCACAGACTTACAGGCACCGCTGATGGCGGTACTGACAGGGGTCAGGGGGAAAAGTGTGATACGCGAAAAGATATTTGAGGACAGATTTGGCAGTGCTTTCCAGATGAAAAAAATGGGTGCTCATATAGAAATCTCAGGGGCAGATGCGGCGATCACAGGGGGATGCCCTCTGCGGGGATGTACGGTGAAAGCCGGCGATCTGAGGGGCGGCGCAGCCCTGATCCTGGCAGCAATGTCAGCAGAAGGGGAAACCTGTATCAGGGATGCCAGGCTGATCGGACGCGGATATGAGCATATCTGTGAAGATTTAAGAGCTTTAGGCTGCCAGATCCGGCAGTCATCCAGCAAAGGAAATGAACGTTTATGAAAGAAAACAGTTATGGAAAAAAATCTTCCATGAGTAAAAAAGCAAAAAAAATGACAGGCTATATCATTGGCATCGGGATACTGACCGCAATGATCGTATTTTTTTCTTATTATAAAGTAGATTCCGTGGAGGTCCGGGGAACCAGCCACTACACGGATGAAGAAGTAAAAGCCATGGTGCTCCGGGGACCGCTTGCGTCAAATTCGGTCCTTGCACCCATGCTTTACAGCACGACAAACACGGATGATGTGGCGTTTGTGGATGCCTTTAAGGTGACACAGCTAAACCGGAACACGATCTGTATCAGCGTAAAGGAGAAAAAGCCGGTAGGTTGCATTCATTATCTGGACAGTTATATTTATTTTGACAGAAATGGAATTTTTGTGGAAGGTTCAAAGACAAGGGATGAATCTGTTCCGTACTTTGACGGAATCCAGGTAAATAAAGTAGTTATGGATGAGAAACTGGATATCAAAGGGGAAACGGTGCTGAATACGGCAGTTGCCCTTTCTACTATTTTCCAGAAAAATGATAAGATCCCTGATCATATCCAGTTTGACAGCAGTTATTCTATCAGCCTGATCTACGGGGACGTGACTGTGCAGCTTGGAAAGGATGAGAATCTGGAAGAAAAGATGAACCGTGTACTGGCAATCCTTCCGAATCTTACCGGAAAAAAAGGAATCCTTCATATGGAAAGTGTATCCTCGGATATGAACACATTTGAAGAAGAACAGGAAGAAGTCGAGATCACAGCGGAGAACTGGAATGGCGGCTATGATGAGAACGGGGACTATACCGGAGACGGAGAGTATGATGAAAACGGTAATTATGTGGGCGCGAAACCGATGACAGCACTGGAAGAAGCAATCACAGACTGGAATGGCGGCTATGACGAAGAAGGCGATTATACGGGCGTGGGAGAATATGATGCGGACGGAAACTATGTAGGACCGAAGCCGACACAGGAATCTCTGGATGCGGCTGCCGGAGAATCTGACAGCTCCGATAATCAGGATGACAGCGGATCAGACAGTGCTTATTCAGATGGTACTTATGCCGATGGCAGTGAGGAAAATCAGGGCAGTCAGGATGGGACAGGCTCTGACTGGAACGGAGATTCTTACGGGGACTCCGGGGATGGAAGTGACAGTTCACAGGATGCATATGAGGAATACAGCAGCGATGGCAGCGAGGATTATAATAGTGACGGATCTTACAGTGGCGACAGTGGATACGGGGAAAGCTATTATGACAATGAGGAATCTTATTGAATCTTACCTTATTGAATCTTGATTTATTTGAGCCTTATCGTATTCGAACCTTATTGAGAAAGAAAGGAAACACACTGTCTGATGGGCTGGATTAGTTGCAGTATTTTATGGAATTGCTATAAGTAAGCAGTGGAAAAGATGGAAGGAAATGGGATGAATCTGCCGAAAATGAATGAAAAAAGTATAAAAAAATAAAATTAAAGGTTGATTAATTACTGAAAAAAATATATGATATATCTATATGTAGCTTTGATATAAATTACTGAGAAGGATATCAGATAGAAATAAGAGGAGGAAGTACATGTTAGAGATTATGTCAAATGAGGCTGAGTCATCAGCGAAGATCATAGTGATCGGCGTTGGTGGAGCTGGAAATAATGCAGTAAATAGAATGGTGGAAGAAGCCATCGGTGGAGTAGAGTTTGTGGGTGTCAATACTGATAAACAGGCTTTAACTCTTTGCAAAGCTCCAACTGTACTTCAGATTGGTGAAAAGATAACCAAGGGTCTTGGTGCAGGAGCACAGCCTGAGGTTGGACAGAAAGCTGCAGAAGAAAGCATTGAAGAAGTCAAACAGTTAATGGAAGGCGCTGACATGGTATTCGTTACCTGTGGTATGGGCGGTGGAACCGGAACCGGTGCTGCACCTGTAATCGCAGCGGCAGCGAAGGAGATGGGAATCCTGACAGTCGGTGTTGTGACAAAACCTTTCCGTTTTGAAGCCAAGACTCGAATGAACAATGCTCTTGCAGGAATAGAGAATCTGAAGAAAGCAGTGGATACTTTAATCGTTATCCCGAATGATAAATTACTTGAAGTGGTAGACCGCAGAACAACCATGCCGGAAGCTCTGAAGAAGGCAGACGAAGTTCTTCAGCAGGCAGTACAGGGAATCACAGACCTGATCAACCTGCCGGCTCTGATCAACCTTGACTTCGCAGATGTTCAGACTGTCATGACAGATAAAGGCATCGCACATATCGGTATCGGTGAGGCAAGAGGAGATGACAAGGCTATGGAAGCTGTTCAGCAGGCCGTATCTTCACCGCTTCTCGAGACAACCATCAAGGGTGCTACTCACGTGATCATCAATATTTCCGGTGATATTTCCCTTATGGATGCCAACGATGCAGCAAGCTATGTACAGGAACTGACAGGAGAGGAAGCAAACATTATCTTTGGTGCCATGTATGATGATACCGTTGCAGATTACTGCAGAATCACAGTAATCGCTACAGGTCTGAATGACGATAACCTTCAGCAGACCCCTTTCGGAAAAAGAAGCACAGCTTCTTCCTTTGGTGCAAGAAGACCTTCTTCCGCAACTGGAGCAGCAGGCACAGCAACAGCCGGAACCACAGCAGGAAGCGGCATGAATATGCCTAGCTTCAGCCTTCCGACCATGAATGCAACTCCGTTCGGAACTACTAAAACACCATCCAGCACAGTTCAGAAGAAAGACATCCAGATCCCGGATTTCTTAAGAAACAGATAAGTTTCCGGAGAACAGATCATTGAGATGACTGATCTTAAAAGTGAAAGAGACATGCCTTTGGAGGACATGTCTCTTTTTTTGACTGACTCAGTTCCGCCGCAGACAGTCTGCGTCAGGCACCACAATGGCACTGGAAAGTATCGCACTTTGTGTCACAGGATTCATGGGCGTTGGAACCGTCTACCTGAATGGAAGAAGCCGTGCATTTGCAGTTATCATTATAGGTACAGTTGTGGGCTTTGCAGTCAATCTGGATTTTTTCGCAGCCGCATCCATTCGTAAAGCTGTTTGTCACAGAACCTTCCTGGCGTTCCTGAAAACTGCCACAGCTTGTCTCGTTTGCAGAAGTGGCATTTTCACCGACAACATCAATACCGCCTTTGGAACAGAGTTCTTCTTTGTTGTAAACACATTTGACTGCTGAACATTTAAGAATTGTCATAATATTTATCCTCCTGAAAAAATTGAAATAGGTTTCAGAGATAGAATGCCCGGTCTGAAAAAAAATATGTAAAAACACAGAAAAAAATATATAGAAAAATAATAAAAACTACTTGACGCATGAGGAAAAAGATGATATCTTATACAAGTACGTAAGAAAACAAAGCAGAGTTCCACTCTCACCTCAGCGCATTTTAGTCAGCGTCTTGGGTTTATATTACACAGGAAATCATTGGTATCAGGAATGGTCTTTATAATCAGGATTGTTTATAACCGCAGAATGATGTGGAAAGATATTGATGAGTGTGATATTGGTGTGGATACTGTCCACGCTTTTTTTTCGTCACGATGTAAAAATCTGTGCAGGCAGGTTTTTGCAGATGATATGAAAGAAATTATGAGGGCGACGAGAAGTCATTAGAATCTATCTAACAGGTATGGAGGTGCACTACAATTAGCAATTTAATGATTAACGAACAGATCAGAGACAAAGAGGTACGCTTAATCGGTTCGGACGGAGAACAGCTTGGAATCATGTCCGCGAAAGAAGCAATGTTCAAAGCTCAGGAGGCAGGGCTTGACCTGGTAAAAATTGCCCCGCAGGCGAAACCACCGGTATGTAAGATCATCGACTATGGTAAATACCGTTATGAGCTTGCAAGAAAAGAAAAAGAAGCCAAGAAAAAGCAGAAGACCATCGATGTCAAAGAAGTGCGACTTTCACCAAACATTGATACCAATGACCTGAATACGAAAGTCAACGCCGCCAGAAAATTCCTCTCCAAGGGTGACCGAGTAAAAGTAACCTTACGTTTCCGTGGAAGAGAAATGGCACATATGGCAAGCAGCAGACATGTGCTTGATGATTTTGCAAAGCAGCTTGCTGATGTGGCAACAGTGGAGAAGGCACCGAAGGTTGAAGGCAGAAGCATGACCATGTTTTTAACGGAAAAGCGTTAAATATAATAGAGATACAGATCAAGGAGGAAATTACAATGCCAAAAATTAAAACTTGTAGAGCAGCAGCAAAGCGTTTCAAAAAAACAGGTACAGGAAAGTTAGTAAGAAATAAAGCTTATAAGAGCCATATCTTAACAAAGAAATCTCAGAAGAGAAAAAGAAATCTGAGAAAATCTACTGTTGTTGATTCTACTAATGTTAAGAGCATGAAGAAAGCATTACCATATTTATAAGAAGCATTTATTCATTGAAGATAGACAAACAGGAGGAAATTTAAGAAATGGCAAGAATTAAAGGCGGATTAAACGCAAAGAAAAAACATAATCGTACATTAAAACTGGCAAAAGGCTACAGAGGAGCCCGTTCCAAACAGTATAGAGTTGCTAAACAGTCTGTAATGAGAGCACTTGCTAGCTCCTATGCAGGAAGAAAGCAGAAAAAACGTCAGTTCAGACAGCTCTGGATCGCTCGTATCAACGCAGCAGCAAGAATGAACGGATTATCCTACAGCAAACTGATGCACGGACTGAAAGTTGCAAACATCGACATCAACAGAAAGATGCTTGCTGAACTTGCAGTAAACGATGCAGAAGGATTTACAGCACTTGCTGAGATCGCTAAAAAAGCAATTGCATAATTGTCGGTTTTAGAGAGACATAAGATTTGATAAATTAAATCAGAATTTTGGGGTACACATAGAAATTGTTACGGTTTCTGTGTGTACCTTTTTTAATGCATTTTTCGATGAATGGGATAAAAATGCGTGCGCGGTACGGTCAAGTGTCCATGAAAGACGGAAAAATCTTAAATTTCCATAAAGTTTTTCTTGCATGGTCAAATATATGGTGATATAATTTAAAACAGCAACATATTAAAGTGTCAGTGGAAGCCAAAGCCGGCTGGGAACCCAGTTGGCTTTTTGTTACTTTTCAGTTCCTCTACATAATAAATGAACCTGCGGAATCTGGTGAAAATGATGTACCAGGTGGAATGAATGGTAACGGAAGCTAATCTTATGAGCCGTAAGAGGGACGAAAGGACTGACAAAATATAAGGAGGATTTTATTATGAAAAACCTGAAAAAAATCATCAGTGTTACTGCGGCAGCAGCAATGGTAATGTCAACAGTTGCACCTGTATCTGTATTTGCAGACGATGCTACATTTAAGATCGGTGGAATCGGACCTGTAACCGGAGCAGCAGCAATCTATGGACAGGCTGTAAAGAATGCAACAGAGCTTGCAATCAATGAAGTAAACGAAGACGGCGGAATCAACGGATATCAGGTAGAGTTCAAATTTGAAGATGATGAAAACGATGCTGAAAAAACCCTGAACGCTTACAACGCATTAAAAGACTGGGGAATGAACATCCTGGTTGGTACAGTTACTTCCACACCTTGTGTAGCTGTAGCAAATGAAACAGCAGCAGACAATATGTTCCAGCTTACTCCATCCGGATCTGCAACAGAGTGTGTTGCTAATCCGAACGTATTCCGTGTATGCTTCTCTGACCCGAACCAGGGTACTGCAGCAGCTCAGTACATTGGAGAGCATAAACTTGCTACAAAAGTAGCTATTATCTACGATAGCTCTGATGTATATTCATCAGGTATCACACAGAACTTCACAGCAGAAGCAGCTAATCAGGGTATTGAAATCGTATCTTCCGAAGCATTCACTGCTGATAACAATAAAGACTTCTCCGTACAGCTTCAGAAAGCAAAAGACGGTGGTGCTGAATTAGTATTCCTTCCGATTTATTATACAGAAGCTTCCCTGATCCTTGCACAGGCAGACAGCATGGGATTTGAAACTAAATTCTTCGGATGCGACGGTATGGACGGTATCCTTGGTGTAGAAAACTTTGATACATCTCTTGCAGAGGGGCTGATGCTTCTTACACCATTTGCAGCAGATTCTACAGATGAGAAAACCCAGAACTTTGTAAAAGCATACAAAGATGCTTACAAAGACACACCAAACCAGTTCGCAGCAGATGCTTATGATGCAGTATACGCAGTCAAAGCAGCAGCAGAAAAAGAAGATGTAAAAGCAGACATGGATGTTGCAGATATCTGTGCAGCACTTGAAAAAGGCATGACCGAGATCACACTTGAAGGTGTTACAGGTGACGAGATCACATGGACAGAAGACGGTGAGCCGAACAAAGCTCCGAAAGCTGTAGAAATCAAAGATGGTGCTTACGCAGCAATGGAATAATGAAATTGAAATAACTGAAAAGATTTCATAAGAAATAAAATGCGATTGTTCCTGGAGTGGACAATGGTTGCATGCCAACGGGGCTGTCTGAATTATGCAGACAGCCCTGTTGCCTAATACGTTATTACATTAATGCGTTAATGACAGATTTACTTTTGGCAAAATAAACAAGACAGATTTCGCTAAAGGCAAATCTGCCAGTTTTACACACAATAAAATTATTTAAATATAAGAAAGGAAAGACTTCTATGAGTAGTTTTATATCATATCTGATCAGTGGTATCAGCCTCGGAAGTGTATATGCGATCATCGCTCTTGGTTATACCATGGTATACGGAATTGCTAAAATGCTGAACTTCGCTCATGGAGATGTTATCATGGTCGGCTCTTATGTAGTTTATGTCGCAGTCAGCGGCATGGGATTAAATCCGATTTTAGCCATCCTGCTGTCCATTATCATCTGTACACTCATGGGCGTTGTGATCGAAGGCGTTGCGTATCGACCACTGCGTAATGCAGCTTCACCTCTGGCTGTTCTGATCACAGCAATTGGTGTCAGCTACCTGCTTCAGAACGTGGCCCTTCTGATCTGGGGAGCAGATACCAAATCATTCAGTAACGTGATCAGTCTTCCATCCCTGAAACTTGCAGGTGGTTCTATCGTGATCACTGGTGTAACCATCGTAACCATTATCGGTGGTATCTTGATCATGGCAGGTCTGATGCTCTTTATCAGCAAGACAAAAACAGGACAGGCAATGCTTGCCGTATCTGAGGATAAAGGCGCTGCCCAGTTAATGGGTATTAACGTAAACAAAACAATCTCCATTACTTTTGCAATCGGTTCCGGACTTGCAGCAATCGCAGGTGTGCTTCTCTGCTCTGCATACCCGTCTTTGACACCATATACAGGTGCTATGCCTGGTATCAAAGCATTCGTTGCAGCTGTATTTGGCGGTATCGGATCTATCCCGGGGGCCTTTATCGGAGGTGTTGTTCTGGGTATCCTGGAGATTTTTGGTAAAGCTTATATCTCTTCACAGATGGCTGATGCCATTGTATTCGGTGTTCTGATCGTAGTTCTGGTTGTGAAACCTACCGGTATTCTTGGTAAGAACATTCAGGAGAAAGTGTGAGGTGGCAGACATGGAAAAGAAGAAATTAAACAAAACAACA
>SKEG01000203.1_pt1 | contig 71173 bp, 107 predicted proteins | sample 4826631 | NCBI WGS metagenome assembly SKEG01 (sample SAMN11008815, study PRJNA524170) | human gut metagenome | biome: Human fecal sample; material: Feces; isolation source: fecal sample from pouch patient p26, p34, p50 | host: Homo sapiens | place: Israel: Tel-Aviv | collected 2016-11-02
ATACCAAACCTTTTTATATTTTTCTTATACTAAAGAAAAAGAAATAAGGAGTATATATGAAAAAGGGTTTAAAAGTATTTTTAGGGGCCGCTATTGTCTTATCGGCTGTTGCTTGTTCAACAACGAGTGATGAAGAAACAAAGAATAAAGACACAAAAGAAAAGGTCGTAGAAACAAAGGAAGATACAAGTGTTCCAAAAGAGTATCGTAATGCACTGCATAAAGCTGAAAATTACAGTAAAATGATGCACATGTCCAAACAAAGAATCTATGATCAATTGACTTCAGAATATGGAGAAAAGTTTGACGCAGAAGCTGCACAATATGCGATTGATAATCTAAATGCGGATTATAATGAAAATGCATTAAAATGCGGAGAAAACTACAAAAAGACAATGCATATGTCAAAAGCTCGAATCTATGATCAATTAACTTCTGAAAACGGAGAAAAATTTACTGCCGAGCAAGCACAATATGCCATTGATAACATCAAGGGAGACTATTTAGAAGCAGCCTTAAAATCTGCCAAGAATTATCAAGAAACTATGAGCATGTCAAAAGATGCCATCTATGATCAATTAACTTCGGAATATGGAGAAAAATTCACAGCTGAAGAAGCACAATATGCGATTGATAATTTAGATGAATAATCCTATACTAAAAGCATGAAACTCGCTATATTATTTCCTGGAATTGGATATCACACGGATAAACCATTACTATACTATTCAAAGAAGATATTAAAGAATATGGTTTATGAAATCAAAGAAATACATTTTTCATCTTTAGATTTTGATTTAAACAAATCTAAAGATGAAGCGTATAGACAAGCCAAAGACCAAATTCATAAATTCGATTTAAAAGCTTATGATTCCATTCTCTTTATCTCAAAAAGTATAGGTACTTATTGCGCAGCTAAACTTGCCCATGAATATAAGTTAACTGCCAATATCTATTTCACGCCATTAGATTTTACTTTAGAATATCTTCAACAAAAAGATTTAGTGTATTCTGGAACTCAAGATCAGTGGGCTAACTTCGATAAGATTGAACATTATTGTATTCATCATCTTATTGAATTTCATAGTATTGTTGATGGGAATCATTCTTTAGAAACAGGAAATATTCAAACAGATATTGAGAATTTGAAACAAATCATGTATCGTGTAGAAACATTTATCCACAGTTTATAAGGCTGTGGATATTTTTAATTGATCTTTTAAACGCTCAAAATAATTCTTTTGAAATTGAATACGGTCTAGCCATAATGTTTGTGCCGTCTTTGTTGTACACTCATAAGAAGCATATTCATTCAATGTTTGTAGCATCAAATCTACATACTTAATCTGTACATCTATTGATTGTTTACTAAATTGTGCAGCTTCTAATGTTTCATATAAACGATAGGCACCTACACGATCAATATTATCCGCTTCTTGTACACTCAATGTGAACGCATTATATTCCCCATCAAAATCCGCTTTTAAATCTACATGAATCGCAATGGCATAACATATATCATGAATACGCTCTTTAGGATAGTCAATCGATTCAAGAAATGTACGCACCATTTTACTAGATACCCTTCCATGATTTTGCCACTCATCTTGTGTTTTAAAAGGTGTACAATAGCTTACATCATGCAACAAACACGCAATCATTAAATCCTCTACATTCAACCCTTCTTTTTTAGCAATTTCCTTTCCAATATTTGCGACACGATACGAATGAGCCAAACGATATGTATCCTTTATTTTCAATTTCAAATAGTCTTGAGCCTTAACTAAGTACTCCATATATTCATTATACTATTTCTTTCAGAAAATTTCTGAAAAAAGCTTATGTTCATGGTATGATATATGAAAGGAGTTTTTTATTATGAAGTTAAATGTCGATTTAGAAAATCATTCATATCCAATATATATTGAAAGAAACGCAATTCAAAAAGTACATAAATATATTCCTGTATCAAGAAAGATTGCGATTATCACAGATACAGGTGTGCCTGAAAAATGGGTCAATATTGTCAAACAACAATGTCCGGATTCTTTTATATGCACCATACCGCAAGGTGAACCATCCAAATGTTTTGATCAATATAGAAAGCTTTTAGAAGAAATGATTTCACACAACATGTCTAGAAAAGATGCCATTATTGCGGTAGGCGGTGGGGTTGTCGGAGATCTTGCAGGCTTTGTTGCTGCAAGCTACATGCGCGGCATTGATTTCTACAACATCCCAACGACTGTATTAAGCCAGGTTGATTCAAGCGTAGGTGGTAAAGTTGCCATTGATATGGGTTCCTACAAAAATATTGTCGGTGCTTTCTGGCAACCAAAAACTGTTATTATCGATCCAAACGTATTATCTACGCTTTCTTTTCGCCAACAACACAATGGATTATGTGAAGCACTTAAAATGGGGCTCATTTTAGATGATCATTTAGTCTCTTTATTTGAGCAAGAAACATTAGACATCGATGCGATTATTACGCGTTCCATTGAATTAAAGCGTGATGTAGTTCAACAAGATGAAAGAGAAAGTGATCTTAGAAAGATTTTAAACTTTGGACATACCATTGGACACGCCATTGAATCTGCATATGGATTAAATACATATCTTCATGGAGAATGTGTGGCGATGGGTATGTTATTCTTTATTGAAGATGAGACATTAAAACAACGCGTATTAAATATATATAAGAAGCTAGATTTGCCACAAGTACCAGACTATGATTCTGCCACACTATTAGAATATGTAACACATGATAAGAAAAGCAGTCATAATACCGTATCTACAATTCTAGTAAAACAATCTGGTTCTTATATCATCAAAGAACTTTCTTTTGAAGACATACAAAACGTATTAGAAAGAGGACCTTATGAAAAATAATTTCGGTACAAATATATCTTGGACATTATTTGGTGAAAGCCACGGTCCAGCCATCGGTATCACATTAGATGGTCTTCCTGCAGGCTTTAAGGTGGATATGGAACAAATCAAATCGGACATGGATAAGCGTAAGGCAACTGGTAAAATTTCAACCCAAAGACACGAAGCGGATGAAGTACATATTATTTCAGGAATGTATAACGGATATACAACAGGAACTGCACTTACAATTATCATTGAGAATCAAAACACTAAATCAAAAGACTATTCTGCTTTTCATGGAAGATTGCGTCCTGGACATGCTGATTTTACTGCCTTTGAAAAATACAATGGATATCAAGACTATCGTGGTGGCGGACACTTTTCCGGAAGACTTACCGCATGCATTGTAGCTGCTGGAAGTATATGTCGACAAATTCTGAAATCACAGGGCATAGTAATTGGATCACACATTGAAAGTTTATATACTCTATCGGATATTCCTTTCTCTAAAGACTACACTGTTCTAGAAAAACAAATTCAAGAAGTCAATGATAAAAATTTTGCGGTTTTAGATAATCAAGTCAAAAATCAAATGATTCAAGAAATCGAAAAAGCAGCTGCTGAAGGTGATTCATTAGGTGGTGTTTTAGAAACCGCCGTTATAGGCCTTCCTGCAGGACTAGGAGAACCTTTCTTTGATTCTGTAGAAAGCATTTTATCCCACTTAATTTTCTCTGTACCAGCCGTCAAAGGTGTTTCCTTTGGCGAAGGATTTGGCTTTGCGAAATTAAAAGGCTCACAAGCCAATGATGCCTTCCGTTTTAATGATAAAATTGAAACTAAAACAAATCACAATGCCGGAATCAATGGTGGTATCACAAATGGTATGCCGATTTTGATCCATACTTGCATTAAGCCAACGCCATCGATTTTTAAAACACAAGAATCTGTGGATTATCTTTCAAAAGAAAACGTGGATCTTAAAATTCAAGGAAGGCACGACCCATGCATCTTGCACCGAGCAAGAATTGTTGTGGATAGTGTAGTTGCGTTTGGTTTATTAGATTTATATATGTCTAGGCTTGCCATTAAGCCACTTCAGGGGGATTTTGAATGAAAGTAAAAGTAACACCAAGTAAAGTACATGGAAATGTAAAAATACCTGCATCCAAATCTATGGCGCATAGGGCTTTAATTTGCGCCTCATTAAGTGATGGTACAAGTATTGTTTCTAATGTCACAAACTCAAAGGATATTGAAGCAACTGTTGGCTGTATGAAAGCTTTGGGTGCTAACATTAAACAAATCGATGAAACTACATATGAAGTAACAGGTACTAATCTTTTCAAACAAGAAGGAAATATTACATGTAATGCGAATGAATCCGGTTCTACTTTACGTTTCTTGATTCCACTTGCTGCATGTACAAATGCCAAAGTCAAATTTTTAGGTCATGGAAGATTGCTTCAAAGGCCTATGGATGTATATGAAAATGAATTTAAAGAACAAAACATTGAATTTAATCAATCGGATAAAGAAATCATTGTACATGGAAATCTACAAGCAAAAGACTATGTTGTACAAGGAGATATTTCCAGCCAATTTATTACAGGATTCATGTTTGTCCTTCCATTATTAAATCAAGATAGTACACTAACAATTACTAAACCTTATGAATCGAAGAGCTATGTAAATTTAACGATTCAAATGTTAGCGAAATTTGGTATTGAAATTATAGAAACAAGTTCAAATTCCTATTTAATCAAAGGAAACCAACACTATAAAGCACAAGACGTTTCTGTTGAAGGAGACTTTTCTCAACTAGCCTTCTTTGCGGTATTAGGCACTTTAAACAATACTCTTTCATGCTCCAATATGGACATGTCAAGTAAACAAGGAGATAAGGCAATACTAGATTGTATTCCTAGTTATACAAGTAACAAGGATACTGTCACGTTCGCAAAAAAACAACCTGTACCACAAACTATCGACATATCTAATTGTCCAGATTTAGGTCCAATCTTATGTGTCTTAGCCAGTTTCACAAATGGTGAAACAAATATTGTGAATGCAGCTCGTTTACGTATGAAAGAAAGTGATCGTATTGAGGCAATGGAAACCGAGCTTAAAAAATGGGGTGTGGATATTACTTCCACATTTGATTCGATTCAAATTCATGGTAAAGAACACTACCAATCAAATAAGACAATTGAAATCTTTGGGCATAATGACCACCGTATTATTATGGCAATGACGGTTTTTGGATTATGTGCAGATTCTGAATGTATTATTGATGATGCCCAAGCCATCACAAAGAGTTATCCTACTTTCTTTGAAGACATTCAAAGCTTAGGTGGAAAGGTTGAGATTCTATGACAAACATTGCGATTATCGGACTAGGATTAATGGGAGCAAGTTTTGCGAAGAAACTAACACACTTAAACTACAACGTGTATGGTATTGATGTTTCTAAACAAACGATTGATAAAGCCAAAGAATTAAAAATCATCGTAGATGGTAGCACAAATCCTTTAGATGTCATTTCAAAATGTGATACATTTATCTTCTGTCTATATCCAACTAAAATTCTTCCTTGGATTGAAGTCTATCAAAATGATATTCCTAAAAATTCATTATTAATGGATATCAGTGGTGTTAAGACAAACATTGTCAAACCTATTCAAGATGTATTACGCGAAGATCTTGAATTATTAAGTATTCACCCCATGTGTGGTAGAGAATCTCGTGGTATTGAATTTAGTGATGAAACGATTTTTAAGGGTTCAAACTTTATTCTTGTTCCTACTCAAAAGAATAAAAATGAAACAGTTGAAGCCGTAAAGGAATTAGCTAACAAGATGGAATTTGGCAGAATTTGTACATTATCTATTGAAGAGCATGATAAAATGATTGGTTTTTTATCCCAATTGACCCATGTCATTGCGGTGTCTTTAATGAATACACATGATAATGCACATCTTGTAGAATACACAGGAGATAGTTTTAGAGATTTAACGCGTATTGCGAAAATCAATGAAGATTTATGGACGGAACTCTTCATTATGAATAAAGATATCTTATTAGATGAAATCAATCAGTTTATCGATTCAATCTCTCACTTTAGAGATTCTTTAGAACAAGAAGATACACAAGAAATGAAGCGTCTATTCATTCAATCCACAAAGCGTAGAGATAAGTTTAATAAAACCGATGCAAAGAAGAGATAATGCTCTTCTTTTTTTATACTTTTTTTGGCATAATAAAAAGTGGAGGTTTTACAAATGAAAACGAATACAATAAAAAGTTTTTTAACTATTACACTCGCCATGTTTATCATCAGTGTCGCCATATATTTCTTCTTAATTCCTAGTGGTGTTATTACCGGAAGTGTTACTGGTTTAGCTATGGTTTTAGCTAAAATCACAAGCCTATCTATTTCTACACTTACCTTTGTGATCAACGCCTTATTGTTGATTCTAGGTATTGTTCTAATTGGTAAGGAATTTGGGGCAAAAACAATTTATGCCTCTTTATTATTACCTTTATTTCTAGCTGTATTTGAAAGAATCTATCCAAACAATATTTCTTTAACACAAAATGCTGTTTTTGACATGGCTACATATACATTAATTTTAGCTTTTGGACAAACCATACTATTTCGTGTAAATGCATCGAGTGGTGGAACGGATATTATTGCGAAAATCGTCAATAAATATACACATATGGATTTAGGCAAAGCTTGTACATTAGTCGGTCTACTCATTTGTACAACAAGTCTAATTGTATATGATATTGGTGCTTTAGTGGTTGGTGCATTGGCAACCCTAGCCAATGGTCAGGCTGTAGATTATTTTATTGATGGTTTTAATAAGAAAAAGAAGATTTGTATCTTATCCAAAGAATATGAAGTGATTCAAGATTATATTATGAACACATTAAAGCGTGGTGTTACTTTATATTCGGCAAAAGGTGGTTATGATAAAACAGAACATACAGAACTTGTCACAATCATGGCTACAAATGAATATAAAAAATTACTATATTATCTTCAAGAAAGTGATATTGAAGCATTCGTAACGGTATCTACAGTTAATGAAGTCATCGGTACTTGGAATAATAAGAAAAGAGTCGAAAAGCTTAGATAAATTTAAAGACATCCCAAAGTAAAGCAGGATGTCTTTTTTATTTCTCGGCAAATACCCAATTTTTTTGAATATTGTAGACGACAAAAAATAAAATTGTATCAATGATTGCTTTTACAATAACAGTAGGAATTGGAATAACACTTAGTAAGGATACCAAAATACCACTGGCAGCCATCTGGCATACAAACACAATGGAATAGCGAACCATTTCTCTTCCTGGATTTAATTTACTCTGAAAGCTAATATATCGATTTAATATATATCCCACACTACCACTAATAGCTCTCGCGCATATAGTTGCCACAAAAATTGAAATCGTACCGAGTTTAGAAAACAAACTTTCAAATATTATAAAGAAAACTAAATCAAATACAGTCGCAACATTTGATGTAAATAGATATTTCCAGAATTTTAAATACATTCCTAGTAAATCTACAACCGGACGAAAATGACTTGTTTCATTGATGTTATGTGTTTCTGAACTTATAGGTACAACCACAACTGGTGTTTTTTGTATAGCTGCATCTAAAAAGTTTAATTCATAATCATAAGACTTTCCCTCTGTACAAAGAGCTAGTTTTTTTAATGAAGCTGGAAAACCACGAAGTCCACTTCTAGGATCCGGACATTCTTTTCCATGATTGGTAATACGGAAAAATAATTTCTGGCAAGAATTCAACCAAAATCTTACTTTCTTACCTTTTTTTCTCTCGTATGTACGTACTCCGAGCACAAAACAATCTGGATTTTCTAATAATTCTTTTGCGACCTTTTCAATATCTTCCGGCGAGTATTGACCATCACAATCGGCCGTTATATAGAAATCAGATTCTCCTATTTTTTCATCCGCCAATCGTAATGCACTTCTTAAAGCTACCCCTTTTCCCATTTTTTTAGAATGATGAATCACTTTAACGCCCATTATTTCTACTTCTTGAAAGTATTTCTGTCGATCATCACTACTTCCATCATCCGTAACAGCAATTTTATGAAAACCACGTTCATGTAATCCATGAATCATTTGAATCAAGCGCTCATCTGGCTGTAATGCTGGAATCAGGATAATACAATTATCATATGCTCCCATCTTCTTCTCCCTAAACAAAATATGTATACTATACCTTTATCATATATGGCTTTTGAATCGAAAGATATATACAATGAAAGAAAAATATTCAATTCAATTAAATATACAAAAAAAGACCATGGAATATATCCATGATCTTGAAATCTCTTGTACGTAAATATAATTAACGTTTAGAGAATTGTATGAGCCTTTATATAAAGCACATATGTAGAATGTTGTGGCCTTTTTGTGTCCTATTGCTTTTTTGGGAGCCTTTCTTAGACATTGTCAGAAGGCTTTTGGAACAAAAAAAGAACCTACGCACGAATGCATAGGCTCAATATTTTTACTTAAACAATTTCAAAATCTTTTCGACAATACTTAGTAGCATTTCAATCAATTTATTGATTCCAGATACATTAATTTCGTCTTTTTTGACAGAATCTGAACTGTTTTCATCGCTTTTATCGTTTTTTGGTTCATCTTTTTCGGAATTTGAACCGTTTTCGTCCTTTTTAGGATCGTCTTTTTTAGGCTCGTCACTCTTTGGATCAGACTTGTAGAAGTCGATATCATGATATATCACATCTTTATCAAACGGATTCGATGTGTATTGATGTATAACCGCAATATCTGACTGGTCTGAATTAATATTTCCATCATCTTGATTCCATGCTGCAATCCACAAAGGATAGTCCGTGTCTACGTATGATCCAATCCATGATCTAGATGTATAGACACCAGTGTAATATCCTTGTGATTTAAAATAATCACAGAACACTTTGCAAGCCATTGAACAATGTTCTTTTGTCAATAATCCGTTTTGTTTCTTCCATCCCGGCTCTCCAGGCTTCGTGCTAGAATCCTCCATATCCATCCACACACCGAGTCTGATATTTCTATCTTTGATTAGTTCATGTGTATACTTGGCTTGCTCAAGTGCGGTTACTTCATCACCGCAATAATCATAACAATATACACCATAAGGGATATTCAATTCTTCGCATTTATTCGCAAAATATTCAAACTTCTTATCTTCAGTTGTCCACCAGTTCGAACGCAAAATCACAAAGTCATACTGCGACAAATCTATGTCCGAACCATTGTGCTCCGACAGGTCGATTCCGTATCCTTTGATATTCTTAGTGTAATCTGTTTTAGATGGTTTGGAAGGTTCAGTGGTAGAAGGTTTGGATTCTTCCTTATTATCTGTTTCTGGTGCAGCAAATGTTGCCCACATCTGAGATCTATCCTCTGTAGCAGATACCGCAACAAAGACTTTTCTATCACCATCTTTATAAACTACATAGCGATGGCCATTGCCAACGAACTTCCAATAATAACGAATTGAATCACCAGTATTGTATGTCTTGCATACATTGCCAGTTGGTGAGTCGTAACGTGCTCTAATACCATCTACAGTGAACGTAGCAACGCCATCTTCTTGAGTCAGGCTAATTGTATCACTTGGCTTAGAATCATCTTCTAGCACACTGAAAGTGGCCCATAAATCTTTGCCTTGGATTTCTGAGTTTGATACCGCCATAAATTGAGTCTTATCTTTGCTCACAACCCATCTATGACCATTCGCAACAACTTTATAATAGTATTCAAATTGGAATCCTTTGCCAACACGCTTCAATACATTTCCGGTCGGACTACCTTCACGAATTGCGACTGAATCGACAGTAAGCGTGGCCACTGCGTGTTCTGCAACTAGATTTGCTGCATTAAATACCGTAATGCCTGAACCGGCTGTTGGATTACTGTAGCCTTTAAAATGTAGCACACCACAAGATCCATTGTATGTTAGCGTTTGGATACTCGCAGGAGCTTTACTGTAAGCTTGATTCATTCCTAAGAATTGGCCGGTTCCGTTTCCATTGTCTTTGATCAACATAGCTACATGGCCATAATAGACCCCTTCCCACCAACCATACACAGAATCCCAGATAAACCAGTCACCAGGATGGCCAACTTGTTCAAAATTAAAGTATTGATCATATCCTAAAGCAATTCTGCGGTACCAGATTTCTCTAGCACCGCCACTACCACCGATTGCTCTTCCTGGATCAGGATAACCAGCTTTCTTTAGGAATTCTTTATACAATGTCACGCACTGGTTATAATTGTTTCCTAAATTCGAAGATTTTCCTAGCCATTCATTTTTAAAATCATCTTTAGAGAAGTAATTCATATATTATCCTCCTAATTTTTATCTAACAAAAACTCTTGGATCTCATCACGAATCTCAGCCAATTTATCCTGGCCACTATCGGCTAACTGGTTATTGATGATAGCCAGCTCTGCTTTTAGCGTAAGATTACCACGCATTTTGTCCGCCTCAAGCCTTTGATCATGCTCGGATAACATCTGTGAGTGTTTGCTTAATTCGGCTTTGATGCCTTCCTGGGCAATCAATAATGTTTCGATAGACTTGATTCGTTCGTTATCACGCTTCAACCATTCTTCGTGTCTTCTGACCGTTTCTTTGAGATCATCATTTGGCTTTTTAAAATCCTTGTAGACTTTCCAAGCACCACCGATTGTGATAACTGCTCCACATACCAATAAGAACTGGCGGACTGCAATTAAAAATTCATCCATTGCAGACCACCAACTTAATTTTCTTTCGTTGTATCTACTTCAGGAAGTCCGGCCAACGATGTCAAAAGTGACAAGATTCCGGCCAAGGCAGTGCTTGATACTACAACTTTAAGATCCACTTGCTCCATCATTTGTGATGTTCCAATCATCGCGATTGCAGTCTGACACATTGTTTTTAAGCAGCGTGTGCATGCTGCACTCCACCATTTAGCATTTTTTAATTGTTCCATATTCTATCTCCCCTTGCTTGCTCCATAATTGTCAACAATGTGCCAGTCATCACATGCACAATTGCTGATTGTATAAACGATATCGTCTGAATCTGTTAATTTAAGATCAATACCATCTTTTGTATGGATCATGATGATTCCATCAACGATATGCCAATATCCACTCCAGTGACTACGCGCCACCTTGTGGCCACGCGTCATCGAAATAAACGCAGATGCAAAATTCATATATAATTCCTCCTAGATCAACCCAACGTTTTCAATCTTCGCACGAATAACTAAGATGTCCATATATCGTTTCATGGCATCTAATTGAAGATCATAAATTTCTCTTGGACAAGTTGGTTTGAAGTTCAACTTTCCTTCGTCCCATTTGTCACACATAACTTTCAATTTATCGTGACGAATCTTCACTTGAAAATACTCGCCTTTGAATCTGTCTTTGTAATCTGCAGAATTCATCAATTCTACTGTTTCATTTAATTCCATAGTTTTTTCCTCCTACTTGTACACTTTGCCAGTGATTTCTTTAAATTCTTCTGGTGTGATCAAACCTTTTTTAACCGCATTTTTAACTGCAGTAAGTGGCCACACTTTGGCGCGATAGTATGTTTTGATTTTTTCAAATAATTCTGAATGTTCCATTTTCCTAACCCTCCAAAATTGTATCTGTCATCATGGCAGTGTATAACACTTGTGCCTGGATTTTTTCTGCAGCACTAAGTGTTGGCACTGGCTCATAATCTAAGTAGTTTTCCGGATTTGATTTCAAATCATTTAAATCGATATTTGAAGCCAACTCGCAGAATTCATTGTAATCGTATTCGTAGTAGTGCTCAGATGGGCACATTTCTGTAGCTTCTGTATCTCCTTCTGTCTCATTCAAATAAACATAAACATAAACTTTATCCTCAAACGTAAACGTCTGCACATTTGGCATTTTCTTGTAAAACTTTTGTCTTATCATACTTTGATACAACCTTTCTAGCCTTTTTAAATAAGGCAAATAGATTATTACTTTTTAGATATTGTTGAGAATCAGAATGTTCCAATAAACCTTTATAAGATAACAATGTCTTCGCGTTAGTCACACTGTTTGGTGCTCTTCTGAACTTAGTGACTGCTCTTCTGATATGTCGGAAAGTTTTTCTTCGAATCGTTATGTGATCACGATAGATTTTAAATCCCATCATGTCCACAAAATCATCATCACCAATTTTGAAACATCGCCAGGAATCTTTTAGATCCAATCCTTTAGTGCGCATTTCTTTTTCCAGTATTTCTACTGCACGCATCATATCTTTAGAATTAGATCCTGCGATAAATAAATCATCCATATAGAATAATGTTTTATAAATAAGATTAACTCTTTGAATTGTTCCATTTCTTTTATGTCTGATTCTGTATGATCTTTCCTGGATCTTGTGATATACATCCATCAAAAACAGATTACCAAGGTACTGTGATAGATATGATCCAATACTTAATCCTTTTTTGAATGTTCGAATCAGAGTTTTAATAAGCCACATAAGATGCTCATTCTTAACTCTTTTTTCTAGCCAAGCAATAATCGTGTCCTGCGGAATCGATTCATAATATTTGCGGATATCGAACTTACACACATAGTTGATTCTGTATTTTCCATTGTGCTTTTCCGACAACCATCGATGTATGGCCAAAGCTCCATAAATTTGTCCTCTATCCGGTAAAGAAGCACACTGGTACTTTCCTAGTCCTGCAATCAATTCAGACAATCCAGCCACTGCGATATAGTCATATATCTGCTGTTTGATGTCCTGGATGCCGATAACTCTTGCTTTTTGCGAACCGACATCATATATCGTTCGATACCATATAGGCACTAGATCCAACTGCCTGCACATCAATTCTTTCTGCAGAACAAATGCAATGTTATCTATATCGCCATATGTATCGAATAGTCTTGCAATGTCTGTTCTTGTTTTCTTTTTCTTTTTAAGACATCTATGTATACAGTCTTTTATTAAATCTAAATCAGTAATATCTACATTTTTACATTTTCTTTTCATTGAACTTTAAATCCTTTTTCGATTGTTTGTGTATAGGGTTTCGACAAAAAGTCTACTAGTCTATGTTCGTCACAAAATTTTACATCACAACATGACGTTGTCGATGTGAGCATCTATATGATGGCTTACTCCAGTTTCCTGGGCTCGCGAGACATGGTTAATGTATTTAATTTATAAACAATCATGCGACAAGTAGTTCTACCTGGCATTGCCAAGGCCATTCCTGCAATTCAAGTAACAAAGGCCGGCATTCGAGCCATTCCTGAGGTTACCGCCCTACCATGAATCCTCTAAAATTAATATTTAATTGTTAGCTAACAATGCAAGGGGGATGCCCCCTTGCAACACCCGATTGAACAATCAATCGAGCGACAAGAAGCTCCACCCGGCAGCGCCAAGGCCACCCCCGCAAAACAAGTAACAAAGGCCGGCATTCGAGTCATACCCGAGGTCACCGCCCGTAAGATATTCTCGTGTTCCACTTGTTGATTGTCCTCCGGCATAGAGCATATCTCCTACACCTTGGCTTGAACCGGAACCGAATGCAGATGGGAACCATGCACCATCCACGATAGAGATATCTCCAATCCACGAATCCGAACCATCTGCCTTGGCCGGAATCGTTCCAATCTTTTTATAAGTATTCTTAATTGTGGCTTCTGACGATGAGTGAGCTACACCTCTAGGCGCACGATATACATCTTTCGAATAATCTGCATTGAAGATCATGACTGTATCACCTGGAATCGTCCATCCACCAACGCTGAATTCTAGTCCTTGGATTCTATATGGATGTTTCCCATCTGTATTAGATACTGGTGAACCATCGTGATGGCCAATAACTGCATCAGTGCATCCACTATCCCAATGCCACGAAGACATGTAAATGTATTGTGTTGCACTTCCTCCAGTGACTGGAGTTGTATCAAAAGGATCACAATCTAGATAAACCGCACAGTTATCTGCATCTAGATCATCGATTCTTAGAATCTTGGCCGCATATGCGTATTTATACATCGTTGAATTTCCTCTATCTAAATCGACAGAGCCATCGCCTTTATCTCGTCCATATCCGACTATTACACTAGATCCAATTAGCCATGATGTTATTTCACTCTTTGGAATTGGGAAATACGTAGCTTTTGTCGAACGTTCCACACTGGCTTTCGTCTGCATAGAATAGTTTGTATTTCCTTGGAAGATTGTCTGTGAGTTTTTAGTTGCATACTTAATCATCAACATGATGATTCCGAATGACTGTCTATCGATTCCAGCGCCCCAGTAACCAGTTCCTTTTTTCTGATAGTTAGAAAGAATGTTGTCGTGACATTGATTCACCTCAACTTTTCCTGGTTGAGATCTCAATTTTCCATCACTTGCGGTTACACTGTGAAATCTAGAATAAATAAAGTAAGGCATTACTGTTCCATCTGCGCGCACTGCAGCAAACCAAGGTTTTAGCCCTAAAGCGTGATTAGGTGAATCAGAGATCAACCATTCTGTATAATTCTCTGTTTCGATTTGTTTGTAATAGAAAGTCATCTGCAGAGCACCACAGTCAACTGCTCCAGTTTCCTGATAGTTTCCATCACCAATCATTGCGACTGGATATGCAAAACCATCATCGTATCGTTTGTAGTTACATTCATACCACTTGAACAAAGGAATGTTCTTGTAGTCATCTGTACCTTCTACAGTATCTGTACTAGGCTGGCAGACTAATCCAACATTGTCTCGAGTCTTTTCGCACGCACTCGTTGGATTCGATGCGAACTTCCATACTTTTGTTCCATAGATTTTTCTTGTTCTCTGTGGAATAAACATTGCATTAAAATAGTCGGCACTGTATTTCTCATATCCAGGTACCATCTTCTCAAGCGCATTCGCAACTCTTGTCAATTGTTCATCTGTGGCCAGAAACTTCTCTACATATGTTTCTGTAGAAGCTGCTAAAGCTACTTCACTCGAATTCTCTGACATACTTTTCCTCCTTTAACATTCAAACCTAAAGTGTCAATCAAGTTATTGATCGTAACCACTGCGGCTGATTTTGTGTTTTCAATATCATCAATCGCATTTGTGTGTTTGGACGCGATTGAACTCAAAGCATTGTCTGAATTCTTTTTGATTTCAGACAAAGCACTTGTTTTTGTCGAATTGATTTGTTTAACCGCATCATCCGACACTTGTTTGGCATACGCTAATAGCTGCATGACTTCGTCTTTTGACTCTGTGGCCACTGATCCTGTCACGTGCAATAAGCCTTCGGCCACATTGCCGATAGCTTTCAATGTATGCCATTCACGTTTAACTGTGCTACCATCTAGCATTTCTGCACACACCCAGAATTCAACGTTTCCTTTTTCTTTTAAGGCATTCGCGTCAACTTCCCAGGCAAAGCTGCAGACTCCGTTTGTGATAAATTTATTCGTTACCAAGTAGGATCCAAACTCTCCAGCCGCATTCTTGTAGATGATTCGAACTTGAGCGCTCGCCATATCGAATACTTCTGTCGGCCAAGGATCCATTTGGAAGTGCACTAGGCATGCATTCTTATCGTATTGCACCCCTAATAGGTCACATCCTTCCGGAATTGCGATTCGTCTTGTCACACTGTCAATAACACAGACATTGCTAAATGATTCAGATTCGCTATACACTGTTATTCCCATATGTATAAACCTCCATTCTATCCATAGTTCACACCTTTTTTCACACTGCCATTGATGTTCCTATAGACTTTTTTAACCTTTTTAATTGTTCCATTGTGATTGTAATAAACACGAGCAACCTTGACTCTACCACCCTGATTGAACGCAATCTTCAACTGGTCTGCCGGAGTCGTGAATGATGCATATACACCACCTGTATATTGGACAGTTCTATTACGATCCACAACTTTAGTCGTTATCTTATAAGATGATTCTGGATTCAATCCAGTTACCTTGATAGATCCATTACCATTGTCCGGACTGACATTCCATGTCTTTCCAGTAATTGCACACCACAGATACACTCGCCAGTAGTTTCGCACGTTTGATAGTTTGTAATCGACTGCCGCATCGAATGGATTGATGTTCCTTGGATTGCTGCACTCGTACACGCTTGGACCACCTACACTCTGTGATTCACCAAGAACACCACTTGCCGAAAAGTTACCAAACGACGTACTACATCCAGGCGTATGATAAACGCTCGGCCCATTGCCAAACGGAAGATCTAGAGTGCCTGCTGCAAGAACTCCGGTCTGTGTTGCTCCTGATAAATTTATATTGAATGTATGCTTGTTTGTGTGAAACATAAAAACAGCCCCATTCCACTGGAGGCTGTTCTGCCAATAATCTTCTTTAATAAACATGGAGTAGTGCCAACGCATCGCGATGTTTGGCCAACTTCCAACTAGCTCTGTCCAATAATCCACCATCATGTGGATTCCACTTACATTGGATCCACAATCTTTTCTAGTCATATCTAAGCACCTATCCTTCTAATTGGAAGTAGAAATATCCACTAGGACAAGTGCTTGTCGTTGGTGTTGATGTGCCGACTTTCCACTTAAACTTTTCACACTCTGCGATTCGGTTTGAAAGGCCAGTATTCGCTTTTTCCAAGTTTGGAATCTTATCTTCAATACTCTTAACACGTTTGCTCACATCTGTGATATCTTTCGTATTGTCGTTGATTGATTTTCCATGCGTAGTGATGTTGCCTTCATTTGTGGCCACCCGTTTAGTCACACCATCAATCAAACCTTTATTCGCTTTGATTTGATTCAATAAGTTTCCTGCAGTGTTTCCATCTAAAGCTTTTTCAAGTTCTGCCAGTAATGCATTGTATTGATCATACATCGGCTGCGTTGGAAGCTTGTTTGTTCCATCCGTTACAAGACCACAGAACGTTTCGTTTAAACGTGTGTCGATGATGCGCGCAGATGTAATCGCGGATGCATTACCTGGTACCTGAATGATTGCTAAAATAATTTCATAAATGTTTTCATTTCTAATTGGTGCTGTTGGCCTGCTTCCATTTCCTCTTACATACGTTAGAACACAATTGTTTGTAGCTTTTGTATATCTGCATGAAATGTAGTCATAGCGTGTAGTAGATGATGCGATATCAATTGATAAAGTAACATCGGAAGTGTTTCCATAAGTAAATCCACCAATCACACTTTTAGCACTAAATAAAAATGCATAACCAGGTGAAACTTTAATGTTCATTCCTCCGGATGCGGACACTTTCAAATCATCCCCGGTCGCATTAAAGATTCCTGTGGTTCTACCAACATGATATAGACGAACATCTTCAGATAGATATTTTGTATTATCTAAAGGATATGCTTTTTGTGCCATATTTAACCTCCTATTCTATTTGTAGAATTAAATTGATTTTGGTGTCTTCGTTTCCCTCCTCCACAAAATCTATACCTGTAATACGTGCATAAACTTGTAGACCGTATTTAATACTAATAACCGGGACAATATCACCAAGATCATAATCTCTTCCTAAGATAATTAATTTATCTTCAGGATTTAAAGTAAAAGAGAAGACAAATGCGCCTTCCCTGGTTTCTAGTAATTTTTCTTCTCCACGAATACGGAGTAATTCGTTGTATTCGCCATCTGAATACGTTTGCTCATTTCCGTTTGAATCTTTGTATGTTCGTTGCAAATCTCTTGCGTCCACATACATTTCCATTAATGGCTCATCAGCTTCATGCATATCCACTGTAACCATTCTACGTTTCCCATCGTCATCATCGCCTAGAACATACGCAAAATTCTTATATTTGGATAACTCTACTTCATATCTTTGCGCTAAAACATTTCCTAAATCGTCTGAAAATTTAGCTTCATCTCTTCTGGATCCGGAATATATTTCAAAATAATTCAATACATTATTCTTGACAATCTCTCGATAGCCATATCCAACTAAAGCACAATACTTTTGAACTGTTTTTCTTAGACTTAACCAAGTTGTTTCGGAATCTGGTATTTTAGCTGTTAACCCTTTTGAATCTGCAACATTAATATCTAATCCGCGTTTATTATCAGATACACATTTTAATAGCGATGATTCAACGTTTCTAACAGTCAATGTGTTTATATTAACTCGATCATCTAAATTATCCATATATCCACTGATAATTAATACCGTTTCATCGTCTTCCTTCGGTACAACAGATTTAATAAGCATGATCTCATTCCGTTCCTGACAGACGATGCGATTGAATTCAACTAGATATTTTAAATTATCTGTTGTAGCTTTCGCATATATTACTGCTTTTCCTTCTTCACAATAACGAGGTTTCCATTGAATACTTGTTACATTCTGAAGTAGCGCTTGTTTCTTTCCTTCACGATCATAAATAAAATAATTCATTAGACACCAGCTCTCACTGTTTCAAACGATAATTCTACAATTAGATTTTGTTCGTTTGTATCAGCACTATATCTTAATACATTCTCGCCTACCGCCAATTGGAAGAAAATACTGTCAAAATCCATCATCCAAAATACATTTATCACTTCTTCTCCGCGAAGCAAGTGACAATATTTTTGATTTGTATAAGTGCTTATTTCCAAGATATCTCCATTTTGCATCGTAAGATCATGATTCTTTCCAAACGATAAATGATCCTGTGTAACAACATTCACGATTTTTGGGTTCTTGATTTCAGCTTCTGCTTTCATTTGTAAAATAAACCCAGTCGGAAGATCTCCTTTATTCGAGAATGTTAATAGTGGCTGCCATATTCTTGTTGATATAGTGAACGGTTCAGTGCTTGAGTAACTTTGTGGAAACATAAAATTAGATTCAAGTTTATTAAAACTTATTAATTGTGCTTCTTTTTCTTTTGGATAAGGATATGCTGCATGCAGCATAAATTGAAAGTCTTGCCAGTTCCTATCCCAACTAATGTATGGAGTTTCCTTTGGCTCGACATCCCAATATACATCAATTTCTTCTTCTTCATCAATATAACGAAATGTAGCTGCAACCCCTGGAAGAATTACAGCTAACATTTTCTTACGAACGTTTGGATCGTTTTTGAATTTACCAGTAATCGTGAAATCTTTAGGTTCTACAACCTTACCAGTAATTGATGATCCAATTTGATTAGAAACTGTTGATTCGGAAAGTGTAATGCTATTTTTAGATAGTCCCATATCATCTGTAATATGGATTCCTGTAGCTCTTGAAAATTCAATGCTATCACCATTTGCATTTGTATAGATTACCTTTCTCATGCCCACACACTCCTTTTCAACATTGCTTGTGTTCTAATTTCCATTTCGTAAGGACTAAGTTCCTTTGCAGAATTAATTGTCTGATAAAAATTTGTAACCGGTCCTTGCGGAATACCTGTAGTATTTTTGTCTGGATCTACTTTAAATTTAGCCACGTTTCTTATATCACCGAAATTTAATGACGCTCTTGCACTTTGCATTGCTCTTTTGCCTAAATTACGCATAGCAATAATAAGACTATCGTCTTCTTCAACGCCTGCAGCTGCACCCTGTGGAATAAATTGGCCAATTTCTTTTTTTGCTTTTCTAGAAGGTGACTTAATACCTAAGAAAGACTTTACAGAATTAAAAGCACTCTTCGCAATATTCATCAAAGCACTTCCAATCGCTCCTCCGGCTGCTCTAATTCCGCCTACAATACCACTAATGATATTGGATCCAATAGACCACCAATCATACGATGCGAATGCACCAGCACATTGTCCTAGTATTCCAGGAATTACTCCAAGCAATTGTGGCACCGCCTGTAATAAACCAGTACCGACCATAATCAAGATTTGCACACCTTTGCCTAAGAAGTCAGGCAAGTGTGATGCGATTAAATTGACTAAGTTCACTAATATACCTAGCAATGTACTAAGAATACTTGGTAGACTCTGCAAAATACCTGTTGCAATATTTTTAATAACTTCAATACCTTTTGCCAGGAATTCCGGCATTTTAGAAAGCAATGTATTTAACATCGAAATTGCAGTATTCGAAATACTTTCTACTACTGTTGGAAGACAAGATACAATTCCTTGAACTAAATATAAGATTAATTCTAATCCTGTTTCTAGAAAACTAGGTAGATTTTCCAACAGACAAGTAAGCATTGACGTTACCATTGTCTGAATCTCTGCCATGATTATTGGAAAATTTGTGACAATTCCAGATACCAATCCATCAATCACATTCTTTCCTTGTTCCATGAAAGCTGGTAATTGTAATGCGATTGTGCTGACTGCTTGAACTATCATACTAGAAACTTGTGTGCCTAATCCAGGAACACTTGTAGTAAAGAATGTCCCAATCTGAGCTAACATAGATCCTAATCCAGCGATCAATGCTGGAACCGCTTGACTAATACCTGTAACTACTGCTTGTGGCAGAGCCACAATAATATTTCCAACCATAGGCAATAAGTTGCCGAATATAAACGTTGAAGTTGTTTTAACTAGATTTGTCATTGGAACTGTAATGTCTGCACCAATTGAAAGATTTCCTAAGAAGTCTTGAGCAGCTGCTTTCATTGCTCCAAAAGATCCAGTCAATGTAGTTGATGCTTCTTTAGCTGTAGTCCCGGTAATATCTAGATTTTCCTGGATTGCGTGAATTGCTTCATATACATCACTTAAATTGTTGATGTCGTATTTAACACCTGTTAATTTCTGTGCATCCTGAAGCAAACGCTCCATTTCAGATTTGGTGCCACCATATCCAAGCTTCAAGTTGTCCAGCATTGTGTAGTTCTGCTTTGCGAATCCTTGATATGCATTTTGAACGGATTCCATATCTGAACCCATTTTGTTTACGTTGTCTGACATATCAATCATAGCCATGTTGGCCACATCTGCTGCCTTCGCAGTGTTCCCACCTAAGCTTGAGATCAATGACGCAGAGAATGATGTAACATTATTCATGTATTCATTCGCAGATACTCCGGCAGTTTTAAATGCCTGACTAGCATAATTTTTAACAGTATCAGCATTTTTTTTAAAGAGTGTTTCGACACCTCCGAGCGATTGTTGGAGGGATCCTCCTTGTGTTAACGAAGCCCCTAGAAAAGCCCCAATACCTCCGACGGTAATCACACTTTTTAAATTCGACACTAAAGCAGAACCAATTGTAGATCCGGATGATTCTCCGGCCGTCTGTGATTCTCCTTTTAGTGCATCAGTGATTTTTCCTTTAATACCTTTGGCAGATGGTACAATCTGCACATAGGCAGTACCTGCATTAGCCGGCATATTAATCACCTACCAATTCTTTTTTTAATCTTTCGAACTCTTCAACAGATTCAAAAGATTCAATATCCGATTCATTATCATTTGTTTTACCCATTAATGCATCCACCATCATGGCAGGACGATTATTTCCTTCTTGCCCATCTTTCGATTGGAACCATACCAATAAACTCAGACGATCCATAATAGATGCCAACAGAAAATCGCGTAATGATAACTTCTCATCCATCATTTTTAATTTGATTCGAGAATCATCCCTCAAGCCAACTGATAAAGTCGCTACTAGTCTTGCTGGTAGCGACTTATAGTTATATATCTGATACGTTTCTGCAAGATCACAGATTAACGCATCTTCATCTCTCGAAATCATGTTGGCCAGGGCTATTAGTTTTTTGTTTCTTTTTTTGCGGCCAGGATCTCTACAATCATTTCTGATACAGTTTGCGCAGAAACAATACCGTCCTCTGTTCGAACAAAATCATACATTTTTTTCTTTTGTTCTGGTCCTAACAATAAAGTTAACACCTTAGACACTGCCAATAGGTTCCCATCATCAATATCAGCCAAAGCATCAATAAGCTCCATGTTATCCGCTCTTTCGTCCGTGATTTCGAACGCAAAACCATTTTTAGTGACTCCACTAATCATTTCTACGCACCTGCTTTCTTTTTAAAATACTCATGATGTGTTGCGCCATCCTTATCAGGTAAAGCTAACATTGATATTTCGTAGCCCACTGGCTCATTGTCTTTATATGCAATTTCACCTAATTCAGTAAGCGAAGCTTGCGGAATCACAACACGTTTTAAAACACCACCTTTTAGAATCATATCGATAACATAAGATTTATCCTTGAGTTCTTCCACTGTTGCTTTTACAGACAATCCTTCTTCTAAATTACCTGTAACATTCTTATCTCCATATACATTCTTTAATACATTTACATTTAATCCTTCGATTAATTTGTATTTAAAGATGTCGTTTTTTTCTGTTTGAGAATTTACAACAACATCTCCACCCCAAGCTTTTACCTGTTCGGTCTTCATAGAGTTGTCGTTTTTAACACCATCTTCTGAAATATAGCCTAAACTTACGAATGCTTTATCTAGTTCAGATGTAGCATCTGTAGGCAGCACAGTTCCAACATCTGCAACATACATAGAACCACCAATTTTAGGCTTTGCGGCAGTAACATTTTCAACACTAGACATATTTTTTCCTCCTAATATGTAATATCAAAAATACACTGGTAGCGATATTTTTTGGTACTTGGATCAGTGAAATTGTAATCACTGTTTAATTTGACCTTAAATATTTCATCCAGTGTAATCATGTTTTTCATTTTTTCAATAACTTCTCTATTCAATAAAGCAGCCTCATACATCGAATCCGCATAAGACTGCAGTGCAAAAGTAGCCATATTAATATGCTCTTCTTCTCCACTTCCTGTTTTTTCTATACGAACATATGTATCTGGTGGATTTGGTGGGATCTCCATAAATACATCAACAGACAGAACTTCTTTTAAGTAGTTTAATAATACTATTTCAATCATTTTCCTAATGCCTTCATTAATGTATTATGCTTCAAATTACTGTAATACGCATGTGGTGTAGATGCCTTAACTTTTGCTCTGACACGTTTAGCACCCATTTTTGTTTCCAATTCATATCCTTCGCCACATGCGTCTAAAACAGACCTAGCTTTTTCTTCACAAATCTGTTTAAGTTCATCAGATTTCAGTAATTGGCCAATGCCTTCATAATTCAATTTAAACTCAAAATCATTCATATCTTTCCACCATGACTTTCTTATTCCAACGCAAAGGAATCATTTCTGAAATGCCTTCCAATGGAATACCGAAGGATTTCCATTTCTTACCAAAGAAAGAAATAGTTGCATCTGACCAGTCGTGATTATCACCTTTTGGAATGGCCAATGTGTAAACTGCCTTTTTCCCATATAGATTGGTTGAATCTAGAATCTCCTGAGATGTTGAAGGACATACTAACACATCTTTTACCGTTACTGGCGGCTTATCTGCGTATACTGGTGCATTAAATGCATCTACTCCTACTTTTGTTTTTTCATATAGAACAACATCAATTCCTTTAATCATTTGTGCCACCACACATATCTATTGTTCGTATTTTCTGCTTATTCTTAATTCCTAATCTTACGAGTTCTGAATTTTTGATAAACAAGCCTCCTCCTGGAACTAAAAATGTGCCAGAAGCAGAATAGCCAAGAGCCGATTCCGAAAATTGAGACATCGGCTCTTTATCTGTAGACGTCATCAAGGTCCTAGCGACAACATCTACAGTTACTGATTTGGCCACAGTTAATAAATCTGGATCTTGTGAAACCATTTGATCTAAATCTTTACCTCTTTTTTTTGCTTCGATTCTTAGAGAAGAACACACCACGGGAATTAATGCTCTAGCACGTTTTAATTCCTCATTGGTCATGTTTCTCCAAAGAACACCAACGTCATCGATTGTCGCGTAGTCCATTAATACCTCTATGCTGCAACTGCAGATTCAGTTGTAATCAATGCAAACGCATCAGGATCCAATACACAGAATCCTACATATGTTTCTGCACGCAATACGATTTGATTTGTTCTTTGTAAATCGCCTTGTCCGTCTGGATCTCCATATTCAATGATCTTCATAGGTACTTGCTCTGCATATCCCCATTTGAATGCATTTGTAAAATCACCAACGACTGCACGAATTTTACTATTTTTAAATGCAACTGTATTGTTTACACTATTTGCCATGCCTCCGAAGTTTGCTGGCTTATTTCCAAAGCGGAATTCAGGATATAAATATGTTCCAGTTCCTGCAGCTTTAATTTTTCCTAATGCAGATGCGAATGCTGGCGCCATAGCAATACCAGTGACATCGCAATCTTTTTCCTGGATCATTGCAACCGCATCATCTAAATTTTCATCTGCAGTAGTTGCTGCATAAGTTACTTTATTCGTTACTGCTTTTGCGAAACAGTTAGTACCAATCTTTGCAGATTCAACTCCGTCTGCAGGATTTACACCTTGGAAACCCATGATATCCACTGCGCGTGCCATTTTTTTAGCAAGTCCATCAACGAATTGTTCTAAATAAGGTAACTGCTTTTCTTCAGACATGTTAATAAATTCGTCTGTTAATCTGTGCTGATATACGATTTTGATAGGTGTGATAGTTTTCTTTGTAAAAGCTGCATCTCCTGCTGGTTTATTTTCACCTTCACCAACGATAGAAGCTTCTCCATCCATTGAGAAAACCATTACATCATTACCGGCAAATGGAATAGGTTCTTGTTGTGATAATGCTGCAAGTGATGAAAAACCTTTAGCTTTACTATATACACTTGTGACTAAATTTGATGGGAATAACCCTGTACTTTTTGTGATTGTTGGCATTGTTTTTTCTCCTTTTAATCTTTAAATTGTGATAATAATTCTTTAACAGCTGCATTCTTGTCAGTGCTTCCACCTGTTGATCCACCATGTAATGGCAATACAACGGTTTTATTTGTTGACACTAATTCAGCTAATGTTTTTGCATCTGCTCTAAGTTCTTCTTCTGTGCTACCTTGTAAGCGTGATGCCATTTCTGTTGGTAGTTTAAATTCATTTGCTACCTTTGAACGTAATTGAGAAGCTTTTAACGAAGTATTTTCATTACGAATTGTTTCAAGCTGAGATTCATAATTATTCTTCATTGTCTGCAAGTCTTCAGGTGATGTATAACCTTCAAATTTTTTGCTAGCACTTTGCTCATAACCATCTTTAATTTCTTGCAATTTATCAGGACTTGTCCAAGATTCATATTTCTTATTGATTCTATCCACTCTATCCTTGATTGCATCTTCAAATTGTTCTTGTGTTTCAATTGGTTTAAAATCCATGTTTTTTCCTCCTATTTTTCCGTATAGTTACGTAAAAAAAGAGAACACGCATATGTTCTCCTAGTAGCTTATTCTTTGTGGTTTTTGTTCTTTTTTCTTAGAACACATCCAGTAAGCTAATATTGCAGATTCTAATAAAGCTACTTCAACACCATCTTTAATGGATCTGAACCCAAATCCTCCACTGGATCCAATCGCTCTTTTTTCGCAATTGGTTACAGATTGTGTTAATGCAGGTTGATCATTATGACAAACCGATTTATTTGATATTGCGAGTTCAAACAATTGATTTGAAGCAATAACATCTTTTACAGTTGGCAGCACTGGCCTTTTCTTTATGCCAGCTTCCTTCATATCGGCCGCCAAAATCTGTTGTCCGTTTGCTCCATCAATCGCAATACCACCTATATCGGCATTGGCCAAAAAATTAATCATCCAAGTATTTCCGTCTTTGATCTTCCTACAGTCTATAGATTCTACAAAAATGTTTTTGTTAGTGGTCTTACATGCTACAGACAATGCCACATTTTCGCCATCATGGCCATACTTTATTCCTACATACAACTTACCTGTAAACTTAGGTAGAGCGTCAACCTTCAAATTTTTCCACTCGTTTTCAGTTATCGCAGATTTCTGGTTGTACTGCAGCCATAAACCTAAACGTTGAATATTGAAGTCAATATCGTCATTATCTTCCAATTCCGCTTCAATCGTTCTTTCAGATGTTCTGATTCCTAACGCTGGATTCGTTTCGTACCAGGCATCTACATCTTCAACATCTGTCATAAATTCCACAGACCATTCTGCCCAACCTGTATTTTTACTTTTTCCACTCAATACACGTTTACGCATATCTGTAAATACAGTACCTGCAGATACTGCGGTTGGTGGGGTTCCACAAAAAATCGTCTGAGGATTCTCAGACGAATAAATAGTATATTTCAATGCGGAACTTTGATCTGTAGTATATTCTTGGGCCTCATCGACAATCAAAGTATCGAATGATTCACCTAGACCTCCAGTGTTGGATCTAGTACGAAAAGCAATATATCCTCCTGTTTCTTCCAAGCGAATTTCTTCAGCACCTTTTTGTTTAATAGACTTGTACTGAACACCTGCATCATCAAGTAATGCGCATAGTCTTTCCCATGCAGTGTGAGAAGTGTTGACTCTGTGTGCAGTATGCATAATCTTTTCACCATTCTGCAATTTCCACATCTCAACAATCGCAACTACTTCACCTTTACCATTTTGACGCGGTATTTCATATCCGAATCTATTATGGACCCATAGACCATCTTCAGTGATTGATAAAATGTCATAAACTAACATTTTCTGCCAATCCATGGCCTTACGTTTAGATTTTTCATAAAGTTCTATGGCTTGTTGGCCATATGTTTTTACATAAGGAATAGTTACGGAAGTAGTAGGAGTCTGTCTGCCTATTCTTTTAGGCACTGCATTCTCCATTCTAATCCTCCTAGCTATCCAAAATAATAATCACACTCAATACACATCACATCCTTGCATAATAAAAGCACCTGTATTTCTACAGATGCTGGATCAAGCTATAATTTAATTGGTAAAATCTGCAAATTGTCTTTCGCAAATTCATACGCTCTTTTAATTGTTTTGTTATCACATAAATAGTCAATTCCTTTAGGCGTTATCATTACATCCTCTATTCCTGATAGAGTAATCCCTTTTTTCCAAGCTATCACTACTTGACATCCATCGATATATCCATCATTAATCAGATTTTTCATAATATATAGCCAATATCTTTCATTGATTTTAAATAAATACCCATCAAAAGTTAACATTTTAGGATCTACTTCAGTACCTTCTTTTAAGGTTCTATATAAATAAGACAATATCTGATACACAATTACATAATAATCATCTTTAGCCATATTTCCTCCTTGCATAACTGTTCACTAAATCGTAAAATATATATAGAAGGATGGTCTTCGCCAATGTCGGCGGGGGGCATCCTTTATTTTTTGTATCTAAATACTTTAAAACGTTCCCCAGTCTGAATAACCATAATATCAACACTGAAATTACTATATTTCATACGACTATCCATGTTATCTCTGATTTTGTTTAAATCGGCATCAAAAGATCTGTAATCAAGAATTATTCCTCCTGGGTTATTAGCTATTTGTTTTAATCCATGCCTTATTGCACTGTTACAAGCCTTTTCAGAACTGCAGGTTTTCAAATCCCAAAATTTATCATTCCATAAATAATCAGGCATTTTCGTCTGATTGTTTTCTTGAAGTACTTTCATCTCTCCACCGAATTTATTTACTACAAGATTTGCAACTTCAATTTCCACTTTGTGATCTTTTTCAACAAGATTTTCATCAAATAGCAATTCTTTTTTATCTGTTCTAATGGCACCATAATATTCTGGTGTAACATCTTTTCCAACATATGTTTTTTCTAATTCAGTCTTTCTATTTTCAATTTCTAAAGCATGTACATCTTGCCATTTCTTTGTATGCACATCTTGCACAGTTTTTCCGTTCCCCGGATCATAAGTAACAATACACCTACAATCCCTATGCCTATGATAGACTTCATCACGAACATCATCCGGATATTCATATGTTCCAGCTAGATTCATACACCAATCGCAAGCTTTACCAGCTACTTTTCTAGTGATTTTTGGATGCATGCCAGCTTTATAATGTGTCTCTGCATTCACTTTGATCGTATCATCCACAACACTTTGATGGAAGTTTACTACTGGATCTTTTAAAATCCAGGAAACATCATCATAGGACTCTGCATCTGCCAATCTTCTAACGATTCCATTGGATCTTGCTTGATTGTATACGGGTTTTTGAACTTTTAATCCAATCTTTGCATCTTCATTTAAAATTTTTTGAACCTTCGTAGAATAATCTGAAACTTTTTCGAATCCTTCTTTTAATTCTGGATCCACAACCTTTTTCGCAATGTTGTAGTACATCTTTCCGTTTGGTAATGATGCAGAATCAATGTTTTCTTCAAAAGACCTTGAAAGAAGCTCACCAACTTCAATCGCATATTTCTGCGCATCTTCGTAATCCGCTTTTTTATCATCTAGCTTTTTTAATAAATCATTAATAGTTTTAGAATCTTCAACACCGGAAGAAAAAGACTTCTTAACTTGCTTAAGAAGTCCAATTGAAATATCATCCATGTTTATTCCTCACCATCCGGCACTGATGGAACATCCAATTTACTTGATGCAATACCAGTAAGATCCTGTAGGTTATCTTTATTAAAATATCCTGGAACCGCTTGATTGATTTTAATAGCTCCGTCTCCGATTAATGATAATGTAGACATATCCGGTTCAAATAGTGGTTCATATTTAACTTTTGTTTCGTAAATCTGATTTCTTTTGTATTCAAATCCATCTCTGACAGATGCTGCAAGATATCCAACATTAATCAGACTAGTTGCGAAATTCTTTTGTGCTTTTCTTGCGGCCAATCGCAAGTTTTCATGTGCTGCCTTAATTGCTTCTGCACTCGATGGATTATCTGTCACAAATCCTAGATCATCCAGTGTTAATCCTGTTTCTCCTGCAAACAAAGAAGCGAATGATTTTAACTGATCAATATGTGGTGACATAGATTGTTGTGCAAACTGGCCAACTGTTGGTGTCCCTCCTCCATCTTCACTTCGTGAGATTTGAAGCATAGTCGAAATCGATGCTCGAATTTTATCCATCGGGTCTGCATCTGAATCTGTACCTAGAATATATTTTTGCGGATATGAATAGAATTCTGCAGCTACTTCTGAACGTCTCAATGTTCTAAGTGCTCCTTGCTGAAGATCAATGCATGCTCTCGAAATTCTAGAATGGCCAAACTGTCTTTTAGCATCCGGCTTATGAATCACTGGCACCAACAAACAATATCTTGCTGGATTAGGAACATGTATTTCTCTATGGCCAATATAATCAAACACAACTGTTTCTTCACACGTAAAATAAGCATCTGTTAAAATATTATATTTCTCATCACGTTCCAACACTGCATATCCTTCTATCATCATGTTAGTGATCGGATCAATGATGCCTGTCGCATCATACGCATCGATTACCTGAAGTCTAGGATATCCGTCTTCATCTTGCGAAATATAGATAAAACTACATGATGCGATCAATGCTCCAAGAATCGCACTATCTGTAAGAATATCTTTGTTGTTCATATCAAAGATTTTGTTCATGTTAAAATTATCGTTTTCAAATTCTCTAAAAGAAATGCGATCCGCTAATGAATCGACTGCTTTAGAACACCATCCAAGTGTTTCTGACACGTACTTAAATTCATTAGGAATCGCAATTTTGAAGTCTTTAATTCCATTCTTCATTTCATAATATCTATATCTCATTCTCACTCGATTTCTTTTGGAAAAAAGTTGTTTTTTCAAAAAATTTATACCCTTGTAATTCATCTTCAAACCTCCATTTTAAAGGCTCTGCGGCCATTCATCGATGTTCATAGAGAAATATGCGTAGTAACAGCCGAACTTCGGAAACGAGCGCCTGCCGCCCATATAGCCCCCCTCTATGTGACTTTTTTATTTTTTAGAGCGATATTCGACCCAATTAATGCTCTGTGGCAATGTTCTATTTGAAACAGTTGCATTACCACTAAAATCTCTTTTTTCGAATAACTTGTCCGATTTAATTCGATTGCAGCACATGTGTGCAAGCTGCAAGTTATTCAAGTCGCTTGGGTGTCCACCTTTGTTTACTGGAATAATGTGGTCAATGACTGCACACATTGGATCAGGCCACTTTAATCTTTTATCAACTGGCTTACCACAAATACCACATACATCTTGCGTTGCTAGTATCTTCTTCTTGTTTCTTTCCAGGATTAGTCTATGAACTCCATATGAATCTAATCGTTTTTGTGCCATAGTTTTCCACCTCCTGGGTATAATAAAAGCCAGGAAGTTTTCCTCCTGGCCTATTTATGCAAATACATAATAACATACTTGACAGAGTTAGAGTTCTAACTCTTTTACTTTTTTATACAAATAAGCTAGCAATGGCTGCAGCTTCTGGTATTTTTTCGACAATCTTACGCATAATACTATTGTCTTTTAAGTAATGAATACCTGTTGGAGTGATCTTAATATTGTTTTCTAAAACAATAATTTCATCTCCACCCCAAGCTTTAATATACTTGAATCCTTTGATCAATCCTTCATCCAACATCATGGCCAATGTTTCGTCAAACATTTCCTTGCATATTGGAAACTCCTTAGTCATTGGTGTTAAATAGTCTTCTGGAACATCAATACGCTTATATTTCTTATAAAGATAAACCAACACTTTACAAACAATTACATCATAATCATTGTTAGACATGTCTTTTTTCCTCACTCTTCATAATTAAATCAATCATTTTCTTATACGGATTCGCATATCCATACTTAGTTTTTAATTCATTTTCTTTCACACCACTAATGAAATCATCCGCAAATGAAATTAGATCCAAACTCTCACAGACTAACTTTAACTTAACATAGTAATGTTCTGCCTTAACTTTTAGATTCATGAACTCTTCTCTTTCATTCATGTAGTCAATTTCGTCTGACAACAATGAATTTACTAAAGTGTATTTATCTTTATGGTTTTGAATTGCAGGACCAGTATTGGCATTAGGACACGTTGGCATTTGTAGTGTTTCGATTTCATCATGTATTCTTTTTAGATCCACATCAAAACCTGCAATGATCATTGAATATCTTTTAATACTTTTAATCTCTCTCAATATGTACTTTGCTTTTTCCTTTGTCATTTTCTACCTCGTAAATTGGGCGCAGGAGGTGGAATCGAACCACCAATAAGCGCTAAGGGAACGCTCGAGTTACCATTACTCTATCCTGCCATATCAAAATCCGGCCGTAGATATTTTGTTGAGTGGAAATATACACAATCTCTGCTTCGAAAGAAAAAGATTATTTGGCCGGATTTTCATTGGTTTGCAAAAAATAATCTTTCCTTTCTTATTTATTGTAGCAAAAGAAGCTGGAAGTTTTGTCAAGACTTTTTCCAGCTCCATTTTTACATAACTTGTGATCTATCTTGTACGAATCCAATTAAATAGCCATGAATCACACTACCATCGATTAATTTGAAATCAATTTCTTTTTCAGATTCATACAACTCTAGCAACTCTTCCAGTGTGTACTTGTCAGAAATAACATTCTTATTTAAGCCCTGGCATTTGATAGTAAGTTTACATCTCATCCTTTTTTCCCTCTTTTCTACTGCCTTGTTCACATAATAATGAACTAAATCTTCTTTTGTCTTATTTGTATATTTAACAATGTCTAATAAATCCTGGCATGCTAATTCAAGTGCTTCTCTTTCTAATTTTATACTGAACAAACATCCATCACATGTTTTATTAGGCATTTCAATCGCTTGGTTTTCCACTATTCAACACCTCTTTTTTTATGCACTATAACCTTATATTATCGTGCACTTACTCAACTCTTTTAAACCTACTTATTTACTTATTCTTTTTAATTTTTCTAAGAAAAAAACTTTTTGATTTTTTTGATACCTCTAAAGCTTAGAAATACAGTTCAAATACTTCTTCATTTCTAATGCTCTTAATGAGATCTTAACCACTTCAACTTCATCCAGTGTAATGCCTCTAGAAACACATTCCTTTACATCACATAAGATCTGATTTACTAAATTCTCGGTTAATCTTCCAATCTCTCCTGAAATCATATTTCCGGTTTTATCTAAGATTGCAAGCTCATAAGGTTCTTGATCAGTGCTATTTGTGATCCACTTACCATTTCTATTTCTATGAGCTAATACACTCACTGTATAACTTCCTAGTTTAAATACCCATTGGTTCTGTTCAACCATCGAATCTTTTTCATGTCTTTCTCTTGCTGGATCAAAATATGTATGTAATTCCATAGTCTTAACACCTCAATAAAATATGAATCTCATTATCATGTGCTTCAATGCCAAACACTTCTGAATCTAATAGTTCTTCAGACAACATCCAATCATTCTCTGTTAGATTGTAAATTTTTGCGATTGGATCATCGTCTGAGTCCCACTGTAAAGTGATATTCTCAACATAAAGTTTTTTTAAAAGCTCGCGTAAAGGCATTCCTGTAGTTTGTTCCATACTTACTTAGTCTCCTCAAATCCATCATAGTCATCTTCATGTGCTCCCATCACAAATAAGAACAACACACATGACACCATCATTCCAACGAACACTCCACCAACAAACCATAGTGCACTAGGCATTGTTAACAGCCTCCTGCCATTCTGTATAAGCCTTTTGGCATTCTTCGTATGAACTATCTAGGATTTCTGCTGCATTCTTCACTTCCACCTTATTAGATCCAGAGTGTGCAAGAGCGGTAACTGCATTCTCATACACTTCTTTCTTTTCCAGATAGTCTTTTTCTAATTCTTTTAAAGTTTTCATTACATCAAGCCTCTTCTTTTTAATTCCGCGATCATCGTTTCTTCACTAATGCATTGATTCTCAACTTTTCTATATGCATCTAAATACCATTCTTTTTTATCACCGTTATACGTCAACTCGTAATACATTGAATCCGGAAGATTCGTACTCAACAAATACTTCCAGTTCTGCAAAGTTTTACACTTCCACACAATATATACATTTAAATCCGACACATACTTTTTGTAGTCTTTATCAGACTTATCCAGATGCTCAATTGTGTAGCTTCTGATTGTTTCAAGAGCTATAATGTCTTGAATTTGATTACCTACTAATTTGATAATATTTTCTTTATTCATTTTTACAATTCTCCTTTTAGTTCCTCTATTTCTTTTTTTTCATCAAGGCTTTCTGAATATTCCGTGTTGTTATCATATTTTAAACATTTGCCAAACTTGTACGCTACGCATTGATTTTGTAAGCATTTATGGAGTACTGGTCTTGTAAATGTTCCTCTGCCAACCACCATTGGCACAACTTCTTCTTTTGAAATCAAGTCAGGACAAATCTTAATCATTTTCTTTCTCCTTGCTCCCATTCATCCAACTTTTCATCCATCATTTCTACATGATTTTCGTACACTTTAAGAGCTTTTTTTGCTTCCTGGATGGCAATGTATCTCAAGCCTTCGCAATAATCTAAACCTTTTTCTTCCAGGTCCGTTTTATATTTTTCATATTCCTCAGGTAGTTGATCATAGCCAAAGTCACATTCTTCAGCCCAATCAACAAATAATTTAAGAGCTTCTCTGTTGATCAGCAATTTTCTATACGTCTCTATGCCTAACTTTCTGACTCGTTCCGTCATGATATCAATACCACTCCAATTGTCATAAACCATATAGATATAGTCGATCAGTTCTTGTTTTGTGAGTGTTTTAAGATAAGTTTGCGAATCTAATTCAAAACTCAAGAATTCGAATGAGTGTTGTTCCTGGTTTACAATCTTTCTCTTTTTCTTTGACATTAAAAGTCCTCCTCATGTTCTTCCTTGTTCCCATCACTTTTATAACTGCCTGTTAGCAATAATAGCAATAAGAACCAATAACTGTAATTTGCACACATATAGCAGGTGATTCCAATTATTGCTAGGTTGTATAACATACAAGCTATTTCAATCATTTTCTTTCATCTCGTAAACATCTTTTGGCACATATTCAACCAAAAATCCCCCTTCTAAAACCATCACTTGTAAAACAACTACGCCTTCCCTATCACCACCATATTTTCTTGGATTATCCATGTCTAACAAAAAAGGGTTTTTAGCAGTCTTACAAATAATAGATTTTGGATGTGATTTACACATCAAACCACTTACAGAATGAAATTCTAACTTTTGATTAATTGTGTTTAACATTTTACCTCTCCTCTAATAATTTCATGTCATAACCACTACTAACAAATCTCTGTGTCAATTTGCAATTACAACGATTACCTAATCTTTCATAAATTAATTCCATTTCATCATGCGTGAAATTTGTTCCTAGACATTTATTAACTCTTGCCAAAACATCATCGTGGTACCTTGCATTTCTCCAACTTTGACTATATCTCAATGCGCAAGAACAATCTCTGCTACACCATTCAAGTAACTTATATTTTAATTCTGTAGGTGTATTCACATCTTCTAAACGAACATATAAATTTACTTTTGGAATTAATATAAGTTCGTTATTGTGATTTATGAACGATCCTGGGAATTGTTTCATTACTTCAAATACATAATCAGTCATTTTATTTCTCCTTTTCAAAATAGAATTCAATCTTCTTCTTATGTTCGCTGATTAATCCATATTTCAACGCCAAACGATATATAAATGGCTTTCGAAGTCTTTCATGCAACGATTCTAGATTCTTTCGAAAATCTTCCAATAGGAATGTACTTTTGTAAAAATTGCACATTCTGCAAGCTGGTAACAAATTATCTATATCATTCGTTCCGTTGTAATAAAACACAGATGTTACATGATCCACCTGCATATCTTTGTACTCAAGCTCACATCCACAATACGCGCAATGGCCATTGTATTTTTGATATACTTGTTCACGAATCTTTTTTGGAATTGGTTTTCTTGTCATACTTCATCCTCGTGTTCTTCTAAGTCTTTGCGATTTTCCAAGGATTCTCTTTCTGATTCTAAATACCCCATAAGTGATCTTTTTATTTTATATTTTAGAGTAGCTTCTCTAATCCGTTCAACAAGCCAATCTACAAGCGCAAATGAAACTTTGACATAGATGACAAAAGATATCATAACAAACGCAATTGCAAAGCAACTCTTAATAAATTCTACTGGTCCCATTTAAAAATCCTCCACTTCGTTTGAATCATCGTTGTACATATCTTAAAACGTTTCAACATCTTCATCTGCAGGCATTTGAAAGGCATCAGTGTATGACTCCAAATGTTCTTGAATTTCATCTAATACTCTTAAAGCCTTTTTTTCACTTGAATAAATACCTAGCTCACAATCAAATCCATCCGTTGTTGCACCACATATCAAACAGAAATTTCCGTCATTAATAACACGCATAAAATTAACATTTACTAAAGCGTTTTCACTCTGACTCCTAATCCACATATCTTAGTACCCATTCTTTAACCTTTCCATGTTGATCGCGTTCTTTCTCATATAAGCTGCATAGATTTCTTCCAGGCAGAATCCTAAGTGTTCGCTTAGTGCCAATAGATACATCAATCGACTATCTGCAAGATCAATAATGCGTGTCAATGCAGTTGCTATTCCAAGGCCGATATCCATTTGTACCATAGGCATACAGTCATGAGGACTTTCTCGATAGCACTCGGAATCATCCAAATATTTTCTTTTTCCGTAAAATAATTCATAGATCAAAACAAAGTGGAAGATATCTGCCAACTCTTCCAGAGCTTTGTTTCTGTCGACTGGTTCCTGAGATTTCTTCCACCAGCACCAGTCGCCTTTGAGTTCATGAGTAAATTCACCAATCTCATCGAGTGTTGCCATGTCGATTTGTTCCTTTGAAATCGTAGTCAAGCCAAACTCTTTCATGATGGCCGAATTCAACTCATCTTGTTTCTTTAGCATGGTTTCAATCATGCGTAAATCCGTTTCATTCATTGTTTTTTCCTCCTTCGTTCATAACCATCCAAGCTCCTCACACTGTTTAACAATTGCTTTTAATTCATCTATATCTAATTCTTTTGCTTCTAAAAACTCTGAAACCCAAATTGTCTTTTTTTCTAAATCAAATTCGATTACCTCACAGTCCTCAACTTCGAACTTGATATATCCGTTTTCGATATGCTTCCTGTAACCTATGGCTTCAAACATTTCTTGTGCATTCATTTCATTTGTTCCTTTCTCAAATGTATCTCACATCAACCAATGGTTCTCTTTTGTATTTGTGATTGCAGATATCTAAAATTGTCTGATAACTGCAATATAGATCAGCTGCAGCCTTCCTGGAACTAGGATATGTTTTAACAAGTTGGCCATCCTTGAAATATCCGATTGTTCTAGTTCTGTGAGTGGATGCCTTTGGCGCTACCTTAGCGTTCCACTTTTCTTTTTTAACTATTTTCATATTCTCTAATTTCAATTTCCCATCCACAATAACCACTTCATCATCCTGAAGATTGTATTTAACGAATGCTTTTACCAAGAGCCTGGATGCATTTATTGGCTTTCCGCAGATTTTTGTTTCATAAACATTATGATGCTTCCACGGCTTTGAAATACAAACACTTCCATTCTTGTAGATTTTTTTAAACGTGCAATCAGAGCAAGCATAATACCTGACTCCTTTTTCTGTTTCATGGATCAACAATTCCTCAACTTCTCCAATCGGATCATTTTCTAGTTTCACCAAACAAAGCCTGTTTTTCATAGCACCATGTTTAGCCATAATACTCGGATAAGCCTCCCACTTAAAAGTGCTTCTAGTCCAATGCGTTTTTTTACATATTTCTTTTTCTGTACCTATAACAATCAGCTTTTCACCTTTGTACAATGCATAAATATCTTCATGCACGATCGTTCCTCCTTATCCAAACGTGACATCGTTTATTGAATTCTTACGCTGCATAACAGTAGTGGCAGTATAGATCGAAGTTGTGTTTAAAGAACTATGGCCAAGTTGTGCCTGCAATTCATTCAATGTTCCACCACACTTTAAGAACTGGATCGCAAATAAATGTCTGAAGGAATGTGGATGAATCTTATTCAAATTGATTCCTCGGCATTGTCCGGCCAACTTTTTCATCCTTCTTGTGATTGTCGTTCTATGCAGCATATTTCCATTCTTTCCAGGAAACAATGTTCCTGATTCGATTTTGTTCTTCTTAGCATATCTTCTAAGCTCACGCATCAAATCATTTCGAACGATCACCTTACGAACTTTTCCCTTGTTTGAAATCATCAACACATTATTTTCTAAATTCTCCACAGTGAAATACTTCAATTCACTTTCACGAATGCCAGTGTATGCATAAATCTTCATGATGAAATACAAATCCATCATGTTTTTTTCTTTAGCCTTGCGCAACAGTCTTTTGAGGTCCGAAGGCTCAAGCACTTCATCCAGGTATATTTCTTTCTGGATCTTAACTGGCTTCATAGTCAATGTGGATGTGAACTTTTTAAATGCGAATAATTCAAACTCGCCATGTTCGTTTATAAACTCAACGAATTTAATAAACTTATTACAAATCACGATGTAATTATTCACTGTTTTCGGAAGATAGATATCAAGAAGAACATTCTTAAATTCACGAATATCTTTCTTAGTGATTTCTCCATCCTGGAAAAAATCAGTGAACATTTTAATCACCATCCTGTAGTGATCCACTGTGCTGTATGCTTTTTCCTGATCTGCTTCTTCATCCAGGAAAGCATCCACACAATTCAATAAATCTTGCTTAGTCCTTAAACCACACCTCTCTATTTTTCATCCTCTACTTTTTCAAAGATGACATTGTAACCTTTCTTTGCGTATGCATGCATTTTGCCTTTGTCCTCATAAACGTATGCCACAATCGAATCATTCTCATCACGAACACTCAATTGGAATTCCTTCTCATAGATGCCAGTTTTGACATTTCTGTACTTTCCACCTTGCTCACCTTTTTTTCTAGAATCTGCATCGAATTCTTTGTATCTCTTACGATGCAAGACTTCCTCAATATCTGCCTTTGTTAATCCAAACTTTACACAATAAGCACCGATGGCCAATTGTTCCTTTTTTGTTTTTTCTAATTGCTGAAGTAAAAACATAAGTTGCCTCCTATTCATGTAAATATTCATCAAACTTATCTCCAAACAAAACACTCGGTCGAAGATTACTTTTCATCACTGGATCCGTTAGCCAGGCATCACACTTTTTTTCGATCACTGTTTTTAAATCATTCAATGTGTAGCCCTCATGAATCAACGCACTGATCAGTTCAACATTTTTCTTTGCCTTAGGAGAAAAACCTTCCCCATCTTTTTTGTCAGTTTCGACATTCAACATCTGAATGACCGTTTCAACAATGGCAGTGATGTTTTTATCTTCAGGTAAAGAAGTATATATATTCTTACTTTCTTTATTTCTTTTATTCTTTATTTCTTTAGTTGTTGTTGTTTGTTTGTTGTTCGTTTGTTGCTCGTTTGTTTTTTGTTTGTTTTCCGCTTGTTCTTTGCTCGTTGCTTGCTCGTTGTACTCAAAACCAAAACCTTGAAAATCTGCGTATTTTACAACACATATGACAGTATTTTTGTTCGTTGCGATACGCTTAATTTCCCCAGTTTTCGTTAGATTTTTTAGAGCCCTTTTTATCTGTTCCTGACTCAATCCGGTTTCACTCGCTAAAGTGGCGTAAGAAGTGATACAAGACCCTCTTTCAATAGTCTGCCCATGCCAGTTTCTTTCGGCATAATTAGCCTTTAACAACAGATGTATAAACAACCTGCACGTTGGCAGATCATCGTACCATTCCCAGTCAAGAATCTGCCGAAAAAGCTTAATAAAACCACCACAATTTTCCATTCCATCACCCCCTTAACGTGTGGATCCAATCACTTAGTGCATACAGTGACTAGCTTCAGTACTTTCTTTTTTTCTGTGCTTTGTTAACTGTCTTCGCATTTCCATTCCAAAAGCCTTTGTACATTCTGTAAAACACTCTTTAACTTCATCTGAAGACATTCCCTCAATGACCTGTAAAAACGCATAACTAGCGTTTGTTTTACCAGTAACAATAGGACCTTCTAGTGCAGGAATTACATTCAGTTCAAACATAGGACCGCATTTATTCATGTATTCTTCAAATCTATTCACAAAATCATCTTTTTCTTCACTGGTTTTTTCTTTCTGGCATTCTTTCTTAAACCGTCCCAATTCTTCATTTATTTCACGCATTTTTTCTTCTTCATCAACAATTTCTGAAATTTCTCTATCAATCCATGATGTTTTCATTTTCTTTTTCTCCTCTTTTTTTACTCAAACCCTGCAACCTAGGTACTGCAGTCTGCTAATTATTTATGCCCAAATTCAAACGTGTTTTTTTTGCTCTATCTTGGAAAGTTTTATCAGTTACGATTATGGATTTTTTCTGACGTGCTTGCATTTATGACAATGTTTTAGGAAGGTATTGAGATATCGATCTATTATGAAAAGAATGATCCTTTTTCAGCAGACCACGTCAATTGGCAATACCCAGGTTGCAAGATTTGAGTTATTTGTTTATAATTTAATTGTTCATTTTTGATTGGCCACTTTCACATGAGTGGTCTTTTTTAATGCTTGGACCATACGCAAATCCGGAATATTCATACAACAGTTTTGGACTGATGTAATAGACTGTTTTGCTAGATCCATCATCCATCTTGAAACATGATCCAATAGGAAGTTTTCCTTTCTGCATTCCTACTCGAATGAATGCTTCTGTCACATTCAATGCAGCTGCTGCCGCATCGATTGGCACCTTTGTTCCATTAAATTCCATAGGAACCTCCTTTCTACAAACTGATTGATTTAATCGTTGTGCAAACAAACGCAGTTGCGATTACACATCCAATCACTAAAACAACGCTTACGAATAACATCCAGTTTGCGAAACATTGCTTTCTACGTAATGTTTTTTCTCTCTTATCAAGATCAGCATAACGATGCATCATTCTTGTATACTCCGTTTCATGCGAGTTGTTCGCAAACGGAGCTAACTCTGCATCAGTTTGTTTAACTTTTTTTGATGACATTTCTATACTCCTTTCTATCTGCTTCTGGTGCAGCACTTGAGATGCCACTTCTTCTGATTAACATGATCAGGCTACTGTTTTTAATAGAGTAGTTTTGGAGGCTTTTAATCACCTCATTTTTTTATGATAAAAACGAAACAATGAGCCTATTATCAAAGTTTTGCGAAAAGAGATATCTTCATGTTATTCAGACTTTGCTATGTCTTGATAATGATAGGGGGATATCACTTATTTAGAATCTAGATCAAGCGAATGGGGAGGTAGAGCTAAATCATGATTCTTGACAACAGCAATGAGCACTAATGGAATTTCTTCCTTTCTAGTTCTGAAATGACACCTCAAGTACCGCACCGATCAAGTTAATTCCAGCATTTTATTTGTTGGCGCTTATGTATGCTGGATTACTGCAGGTCGTTCATTTTACTTTTCAATATATCGGTGTGACCGGTATTTGTGTGTAAAAAAAATTACTCAATAATACTTACAGGTACTTCATAATAATGAGCTAACAATTTAATCTTTGACCATGGTATTTTATCAGGGTCTGATTCCCAATTTTGGTATGTTTTTAAATTGATGCCTAGGAAGTCTGCTAATTCTTGTTGAGTCTTTTCTGCATTGATTCGTAGTGCTTTTAAACCAATTTTCAATGAATCCATATTTACACATCCTTTCTTAAGTACCGGTATCACTGGTTCTTACAAGCACTATTATACACAGATAAATACCGGTGTCAATGGTTATACGCAATATTTTGCATTTTATCGGTAATATTTTTGCTTATTAGATACCGATTAAACCGGTATAAGTGCTATAATATTTTTGGTAAGGGAGGCGAAACTATGCCAAAAACAACTGGAGAAGCGTTAAAGTATTTCAGAAATCAAACAAAATTTACACAAAAGGAGGTGGTGGATAAGTTAGGCAAAAGTCAACAATGGCTATCTGATGCCGAAAACGATAAATGTTCATTGCTATGGATTGATATAAAAAGTTTATGTAATTTGTATGGCATCACACTTTCTGATCTTGAACAAAAAGAAAGCAAATAGTTTTCAAAAACTATATAAACAAAAAACCTTCACCGCGCCAACAGTGAAGGTATGATTGATACAAACTGCGCCAACAGAACTGTATCAAAGTGTAAAATGTGACCTGCTAAATGCACTTTTTACAGTGCTCATTTTACCACGAATAGGAGGAAAATAAAATGGCACAAAAGAATTTCAGACTACCTAGTGGATATGGTTCAATTTATAAACTGTCAGGAAACCGAAGAAGACCGTATCGAGTCCGAATCACTGCTGATTGGGAAATTGATATGGACACAATGAAATGCAACCAGGTTCGTAAGACTATTGGATACGCAAAGACTCGTCAGGAAGGTTTGCAGATGTTGGCCGAATACCATCATCATCCGCTGGATCTAAATGAAACCAGAACAACATTCTATGAAGTTTATGAAAGATACTACAAGGAATATCTTGAACCTTATGAGTATGAAAAGAAAAAAAAGAACAATATAAACAGATTCAAAGGCAACGTGAAAGTGTTTGAATCAATATATAATGTTCCTTTTAATGAACTAAAACTGAATGATTTTCAAAAGATTATTGATAAGTGTGGAAAGAACTATCCTACTTTAAAGTCGATTAAAACAACTTTAAGACAGCTTTGTGCTTATGCGATGAAATATGATATCATCACAAAAGACTATTCTGAGTATGTTGATATACTTAAGTATAAGGACAGAAATCCGAATGCGTGGAATCGTACAGTGTTCTCTGATGCACAGATCAAGAAGCTTTGGAAGGAATCTGAAGATATTTATGTGCAAGCCATACTTATGCTAATATATTCTGGAGTTCGTGTATCTGAACTGTTGGATCTGAAGAAAGAAGATGTGGATCTAGAACATCATGTGTTCAATATCGTTGATGCGAAGACTGCAGCTGGTATTCGTGTGGTTCCAATTGCGGATAAGGTGTTCCCTTTCTATGAACAATGGATGAAACATGATTGTGAGTATCTGATCTGCAATAAGGATGACTTGCACTGCTCTTATGAGAATTACCGTGATACGTATTGGGATCCAATCATGGAACGAACAAAAATGAAGCACACACCACATGACACAAGACATACTTGTATATCATTACTGACAAAAGCGGATGTGAATCCAACTACGATCAAGAAGATTGTTGGCCATAAAGGTGCTATGAGTTTAACAGAAAAAGTATATACTCATATGGATTATCAAACGTTATTGGATGCGATCAATAAAATATAAAAAATGCCTCGAAGTGATATTTCTTCGAGGTTTTTCTGTCTATAAAGTTGTGTGTCCTGTAAGTGTCCTGTGTGTGTCCTTCTCACACGATTTTAGGGCGCTTAGGCAAAAGAAAAAAGCCTTTATATAAAGGCTTTTGCTTTCTCTTAAGTAGTAAAACCCTAACGTTTAGATGATAAAGGTCAGCATACTGTTGATACAGTCACACAAATGGAATACGAAAGAGTGAAAAGTAAGAAGGATTAGGAGGAATAGAAGATGAAAAATAAGATTACGATTGATGAACAAATCGAACATATGAAGTCAAAAAATATTAAGTTTCAAATAATGAGCGAAGACGATGCGAAAAATTTTCTATCAACAAGGACTTATTATTTTAAATTAAAATCATATGCTAAATCCTTTCAAACAATGAATACATGCAATAACTATTTAAAATTAGATTTTGCTTATTTGGTAGAGTTATCTACACTAGATGCTCATTTAAGGCAATTTATTATGAATTTGTCATTATCAATAGAACATTCCTTGAAAACTAAACTAATACGAGACTTTACAAACAATCCAAACGAAGATGGATATAGCATCATATCTGATTTTATAAATCAACATCCGTTTATTCTTCAAAATATAGACACTAAAAGAAAAGATTCTGCATGCGCTGACTTAATATGTAAATATCATCCGAATTGGCCAATTTGGGCCATAGTTGAAGTTCTTTCTTTCGGCGATTTCATTAAATTGTTTCGATTTTATTATACTAAATATCCAGATTCAGAATCTAAAAAAGAAATGGATTTACTATGGTCTGCTAAATTCATACGTAATGCTGCTGCCCATAATAATTGTTTGTTAAATTCATTAAGGCATCCTTATGTACATACACATTTGTCAAAAAATAATAAAATCGTGCCTACTAAAGCATTGCAATTAGAAATAAGCAGAATAAGTGGGTTAAGCAAAAATGCAAAGAAACGTATGTTGGCAAATCCTGTGACACACGATTTTATCGCTACGCTTATGCTGTTTGACTGCGTTTGTGTTAGTAAAGCCATGAAAAGGAATATATATAACGATTTGCACGACTTGTTTGAAAATAGATTTTTACGCCATCAAGATTACTTTAAACAAGATTTGCTTCTTGTTTCTTCATACAATTTCATTCTAAAAATAATTGATTTTCTAGATTCTGGAGTGTATAATCTTAGCGAAGAACAAAAAAGTTAATCTTTTTCCGGGAAGATGGTGCCCAGCAACATCTTCCTATTTTTTTATCTAAAATATGTAACAACTTAAAAAATAAAAATCCTGGACGCTGCGAACATCCAGGCGCACAGAGTACTGCGAATACTCTGCCATAAAAGTATGAATGAGAATCAATGCTTTTATGTGCTCATTTTACCACGAATAGGAGGAAATTAAAATGGCACAAAAGAAAATGAAGTTGCCTAATAACTATGGATCAGTGACAAAGTTATCTGGCAATCGAAGAAGACCGTATCGAGTCCGAATCACTGCTGATTGGGAAATTGATATGGACACAATGAAATGCAACCAGGTTCGTAAGACTATTGGATACGCAAAGACTCGTCAGGAAGGTTTGCAGATGTTGGCCGAATACCATCATCATCCGCTGGATCTAAATGAAACCAGAACAACATTCTATGAAGTTTATGAACGATATTATAAAGAATATCTTGAACCTTATGAGTATGAAAAGAAAAAAAAGAACAATATAAACAGATTCAAAGGCAACGTGAAAGTGTTTGAATCAATATATAATGTTCCTTTTAATGAACTAAAACTGAATGATTTTCAAAAGATTATTGATAAGTGTGGAAAGAACTATCCTACTTTAAAGTCGATTAAAACAACTTTAAGACAGCTTTGTGCTTATGCGATGAAATATGATATCATCACAAAAGACTATTCTGAGTATGTTGATATACTTAAGTATAAGGACAGAAATCCGAATGCGTTGAATCGTACAGTGTTCTCTGATGCACAGATCAAGAAGCTTTGGAAGGAATCTGAAGATATTTATGTGCAAGCCATACTTATGCTAATATATTCTGGAGTTCGTGTATCTGAACTGTTGGATCTGAAGAAAGAAGATGTGGATCTAGAACATCATGTGTTCAATATCGTTGATGCGAAGACTGCAGCTGGTATTCGTGTGGTTCCAATTGCGGATAAGGTGTTCCCTTTCTATGAACAATGGATGAAACATGATTGTGAGTATCTGATCTGCAATAAGGATGACTTGCACTGCTCTTATGAGAATTACCGTGATACGTATTGGGATCCAATCATGGAACGAACAAAAATGAAGCACACACCACATGATACAAGACATACTTGTATATCATTACTGACAAAAGCGGATGTGAATCCAACTACGATCAAGAAGATTGTTGGCCATAAAGGTGCTATGAGTTTAACAGAAAAAGTATATACTCATATGGATTATCAAACGTTATTGGATGCGATCAATAAAATATAAAAAATGCCTCGAAGTGATATTTCTTCGAGGTTTTTCTGTCTATAAAGTTGTGTGTCCTGTAAGTGTCCTGTGTGTGTCCTTCTCACACGATTTTAGGGCGCTTAGGCAAAAGAAAAAAGCCTTTATATAAAGGCTTTTGCTTTCTCTTAAGTAGTAAAACCCTAACGTTTAGAGAATTGTGGAGCACGACGAGCTGCTTTAAGACCGTATTTTTTACGTTCTTTAGCACGAGGGTCACGAGTAACGAATCCTGCAGCTTTTAATACTGGACGGTAGTCTTCACTAGCTTCCATTAAAGCACGAGTAATTCCGTGACGCATAGCACCAGATTGACCAGTGTATCCTCCACCTTGTACGTTGATAATCACATCAAATTGATCAGCTGTGTTAGTGATTTCTAATGGTGATTTAACAACCATACGTAAAGTTTCCAATGGAAGGTATTCTTCCAAAGCTTTTCCGTTGACTACGATATTACCTGTACCTGGACGTAAAAAGACACGAGCAACAGATTTTTTACGACGTCCAACGCCATGATATTGAACAGTGTTAGATTTTTTCATATTCTATTCCTCCTTATCCTCTTACCTTCAATTCAACAGGTTTTTGAGCAGCATGTGGGTGTTCGCTACCAGCGTATACGAATACGTGTCCACGTTGTACATCACCTAATTTAGTGTGAGGTAACATACCTTTGATTGCTCTTTCAACCCATTCAACAGGGTATTTCTCTTTCATTTCTTTAGCTGTACGCACACGCATACCTCCAAAGTATCCAGAGTGGTTGTAATACTTTTCAGTATTCAACTTGTTTCCAGTCATTTCGACCTTGTCAGCATTGATCACAATTACATAATCACCACAGTCAACATTTGGTGTGTATGTAGGTTTGTGTTTACCTTTTAATACATGAGCACAAGTTGAAGCCAAACGTCCTAAAGTTTGTCCGTTTCCATCAACTACATACCATGTACGTGTTACATCGGCAGGTTTTGCCATAGTAGTTTGACGCATATCTAATTTCCTCCTTGATTTGAGCGTTTACCGGGGCTCAAAAGGCCAGAGTTTAGCCATCTAATATGATATGCAATATCCATATAAAAGTCAATGAAAAAAAGAAAAAGTTTAGCTTTATTTTTGCCAAACTTTAATCTTTTCTGCTTTTATTTTTTTATAATCAATTGAAGGTACATCATCAATGATTTCTACATCAAATTTAGATAGTTTTTCTAAAGCCAAATTATATAATTTTTGATCCAAATCACCTATTCTATGCGCATCCATACCTAGAATTGCCTTCACATTATATTGAGCAGCGATTTGCCAAAACTTAGTGTGTGGATACTCCTCATACCCCATACGCATATTGTGTTGCATACCCAATACGTTAAATTCTAATGGAACATTATAATCTTGACTGGTCTTACAAATACGGTGAAATCCCTCTTCAATTTCAGGTGTGATAAAACCCCCTGTATCTCTTAAAATCAATTCAGGATGAGCTAAGTATGCATACATACCTGTTTTCATACCTTCGACACAAGTATCGAAATATCCTTTAATATATTCTCCTTTGGCCCCACCTAAATAAATATGATCCTCATCTGTACCATAATAATGATTGCCAAAAATCAAATAATCAATTTCATTTTCAATACAGAAATCTAACAACCAATCCATATACTTAGGAAAGTATTCTGCCTCTAAGCCAAAACGAATTTCAATCTGCTTCTTATATCGATCTTTCAAATATAAAACACTATCTTTATAATCCGCAAATTCATCCAGTTTCATACGCATATGTGCCACAAAATCGGAATCATATTTCCAACATGTATGATCTGAAATACCTAATACTTCAAAGCCATTTTGAATGGCAGCACGAACCATTTCCTCATCCTCACCATACGCATGATGACAACGTGAAGTATGTGTATGAAAATTAGTTTGTCTCATTATATTTTACCTCCACTAAATATAAACCACAGCTAGACGCATTATAACGACATGCCGACTTATCTTTTGCATCTAACATTCTTTGGACATCATCAACACCTATCTTATGTTGACCTACCGCAATTAAAGTACCCGTCATCATTCGAACTTGATACCTTAAAAAACCTGTACCCTCAAAGATAAAATGCACATCCATACCCTCTTCAATAATTTCAATATGTGAAATCGTTTTGACTCTAGGTTTTCTCGGATCGATTTTACTTGAGGCAAAACTCGTAAAATCATGAGATCCCAAGAATACTTTTGATGTATTTTTCATCGCCTCAATATCCAATTTTTTAGTTAATAAATTACGATACTTATAATTAAAAGGATTCTTTATATCGTACGAACAATAATAATCATAACGTTTGCCTACAGCACTAAAACGTGCATGAAAATCATCGGGCATTTCTTCCGTTTTTAAAATACGAATATCTTTGGGAAGCAATGCATTCAATGCTCTTTCATATTGAATAGCCGGAATATTTTTATTTGTTTCAAAATGAAAAACTTGACCAAGCGCATGAACACCAGCATCCGTTCTTCCACTCGCAACAACATCCACATTCTCTTTTGTGATCTTATACAAAGCTTCTTCAATCACTTGTTGAATGCCTAAGGCATTCTCTTGTTTTTGCCAGCCTGCATAATTAAAACCATCATAGCTGACAAGTGCTTTTACAATCATAATACCCAAATACCAATACAAGCACAAAGAACGACAACACTTAAAATCATTGAAGCATAATCGATAGTCTGCATCTTTAACACTTTGTAACGTGTTCTTTTTCTAGAAGGATCATACCCTCTAGCTTCCATCGCATTCGCAAGTTGATCTGCACGATCAAATGCAGAAACAAATAGTGGAACAATCAACGATAAAATGGCCATAATTTTTTCTTTGATACTCCCATTTTCCAAATCCACACCACGACTAGCCTGCGCATTCATAATACGCTGTGTTTCTTCAATTAGTGTTGGAATAAAACGCAACGCAATACTGATCATCATCGCAATAATGTGAGCTGGTACACCAATTTTTTCAAAAGGCTTCAACAATTTTTCAATTCCCAAAGTCAAATCCAAAGGCTTTGTTGTTGCTGTTAATACAGTTGTGATAATAACCATCAACATTAAACGTACCACAATATACAAAGTTTGATTTACGGCATCACTATAAATTGTAAATCCCTTAATTGAAAACAAAGGTGTTCCTGTTTTAATAACCAATAGGTTAATAACCAACAAGAAAGCCATCATCCATAACATGGGTTTCATTGTTCTTAAGGCATATTTAATATTTAATTTTGATAAATACAAACTCAATAAAATAAAAATACCTATAATCACATATCCAAGGACTCCTGCAGGAATAAATATTGCAACCATTAAAAACAACATGATCATAATCTTAGATCGAGGATCCATCTTATGAACCACAGAATCTAATGGTATATATTGTCCTAACGCAACATTATTCATGTTTCTTCACCTGCTTTTCTATTGAATCCACAAGTGAATTCATATCCATAATATCTGGATCCATCTCAAATCCATTTTCTTCTAATTGCATTTTTAAACGCACAATACTAGGTGGATTGATACCAATCTCTTGTAAATATTCAGGATGCTTAAAAAATTCTTTCACATCCGCTTCCTGCGTAACTTCACCATGGCTCAACACAATCACATGATCACAATAGTTCATGACATGCTCCATATCGTGAGTTACTAAAAGAACCGTTTTTCCTTCTTTTTTATTTAGATTCATAAACAAAGTCATCATTTCCTGAGCACCTTGAGGATCAAGCCCTGCTGTTGGCTCATCTAAAACTAAGACTTTTGGATTTAATACTAAAATCCCCGCAATCGCAACACGACGTTTTTGTCCTCCACTCAAATCAAAAGGGGAACGATCTAAATAACTTTCATCCAATCCTACAACAGGCAAGACTTTCTTTACCAATTCTGAAGCATCTTCCTCACTTGTTCCAAAGTTTTTTGGTCCAAACGCAATATCCTTACCGATCGTTTCTTCAAACAATTGATATTCAGGAAACTGGAATACAAGCCCAACTTCCTTTCTTAATTGTTTAACATCCTTAATTTTCAACAAAGGTTGAATATGAAAACCACAAATATCCAAAGTACCAGCTGTTGGAATCAACAAACCATTTAAATGCTGAACTAAAGTAGATTTACCAGAACCAGTCTGCCCAATAATAGCTGTAACTTTTCCTTCTGGAATTGAAAGATCGATACCCTTTAATGCAGCATGTGAAAAAGGTGTATTTTCATTATATGTGTGTTCTAACTTCTTTATTTCAATCGACATAACTTTTCAACCACCTCATCTAAACGACATACATTTTCTTTGAAGATTTTACGCTTCTTTAATTCCTTCGAAATTTTTAACGCAAAAGGAATATCCAACTGCATTTTAGCTAGCTTATCTTCCTGTTTAAAAATATCCATTGGTGTTCCCTGCATCGCAATCTCACCATTTTCTAATACTATGACATTTTCAGATTGAGCTACCTCTTCCATATCATGGGTAATGGATAAAATAGTGATATTTTTTTCCTCATGTAACTTGCGAATCTGCGCATTAATACTTGCCTTACCTTGAGGATCCAACATACTTGTCGATTCATCAAAAATAATGATATCAGGTTCAATGGCCAAAATGCCTGCAATCGCAACGCGTTGTTTTTGTCCACCAGATAATTTAGTCGGCTCTGCACTTAAAAAATCCGTCATTCCAACACGACTTGCGACATCTTCAATAATACCTTGCATCTTTTCTTGTTCTACACAATGATTTTCTAAACCAAAGGCAATATCATCTGCCACTGTAGAACCAATAAATTGATTATCCGGATTTTGGAATACTATTCCAACATGACTTCTCAATTCATAAACACTTTCTTCATTTAGTTCTTTACCTAAAATCTGAATTTTTCCCTTTTTCGCCTCCAACAAACCAATGATTAGTTTTGCCATTGTACTCTTACCAGAACCATTATGTCCGATAATCGTTGTATAGCTTCCTTTTGGGATTGAAAAAGAAACATCTTTTAATATATCATTTTTCCCATCATAGGAAAAAGTTAAATGTGAAACTTCAATTGCTTCCATCACATATCCTCCACCATAAACGGAACTATTATACCATATTAAAATGGCTTGAGCACCCTCAAGCCACTATTTATTAAAATGAAATCCTTTATATTCAGCACTCGCATTTGTGCAAGCATTTACAAGTGTATCGGATAAGATTTTTAAATCACTCTCATTTACACCATCATGATAAATTACATCTACAATTTTATCTTCATCATCATAAGAAGAAGTTAAGCCATTCTTTGCAATTTCTGTCTGGAATTGTTTTGCGCTATCTTTTGAATCAAAACTATAAGTTAAAGTTACTGGAAGAATATCTTCTTGTGCTTCTTTAAATCCCATGATATCTGCTTCCATATGTTTTAATGGACTTTCATTCGATTTGATTTCTTTTTCGATTGGTTCATCAATGTCAGGACATAAGAATTCATCTAATTCTTCCTGTCTTTGTTTGTCACGACGTACCTTACCCGCAACTGCACAAGCCCCCACTGTAATGGTTGCAGCACCTAATAAAAACTTAAAAAGCTTCATAGTTATTTCCTCCTTGTTACGGCAACTCCATCTCCATAATCATAAAATGCGGTTTCATAATCTGAAAGATTTGCCAAATACGTATGATAATCATGAATCTTACGAACTAATTGGCGTGTGTTACGATTTTGAGTCAATTCCGGATGTTGTACAAGCCCATGAAAATTCATATTATCTGATACAATTATACCATTCTCATTCAAATGCATACAATATTTCTCAAAAAAACGTTGATATTGTGCCTTGGCTGCATCTATAAAAATACAGTCAAACATACCATCCACATTCACTTCAAGAGCATCGCCCTCAATCAATGTGATTTGATTGGATAATCCACTTTCTTCAATGTTCTTTTTAGCCTGAACAATCATTTCCGAATTTCTTTCAATTGTGACAACTCTCATTCTAGGATCTAACTTAGCAACTTCAATCGATGTACGAGCAATCGCAGTCCCTAACTCTAAAAATGATAGACATTGATTTTCTTGAAGTTTTTCTAGTAAAAAGGAAAGTCCATCATCCATCATGATAGGTACTTGATGTTCTTTTGCGTATTGTTCTAAATCACTCATATTTTTTTAAGCTCCTTAAAAGAAAAGTGAAGTAGTAACTACTACTTCACGAATTGTACAATAGCCATTGGAGCTGCATCTCCACGACGGATACGTGTTTTAACTACACGAGTGTATCCACCATTACGATCTGCATATGCTGGTCCAATTTCATTGAATAATTTTTGAAGAGCTGTTGTTCCCTCTTCATCTACTTCTACATTACGAACATAAGCAGCTGCTTGTCTACGTGCATGTAAATCTCCACGTTTTGCTAATGTTACTAATGAATCCATTACAGCGCTTAATTCTTTTGCTTTCATTTCTGTTGTTTCGATTTGTCCGTTTTCAATCAAAGATGTTGCCATGTTACGCAACAATGCTTTACGATGATCGGCTTTACGTCCCAATTTACGATTCCACATGATTCTTACTCCTCTTATTCATACGATTTGAAGAACAATCCCAATTGGTACATTTTGTCCTTCACTTCTTTGAGTGATTTCTTACCCAAATTCTTAACATGCATCATTTCATCTTCTGTTTTTTGTGTAAGTTCATCGACAGTTTGAATTCCTGCACGTTTTAAACAATTGTAAGAACGAACAGATAAATCCAAATCTTCAATCATCATTGTATTTACTTTCTTAACATCCTCAACTTGAGGTTTTTGAACCATGAAACTTTCTTCTAATTCTAAGTCAGAAACAGTTAAAACTTCATCTAAGTTTTCCATACAAACCTTTGCAGCCATTGTAATAGCCTGTAAAGGTGTAATTGTTCCATCTGTTTCTACATTAATATGTACTTTGTCATATTTTTTATCCAATCCAACACGAGCAGGTTCTGATAAATAATCTGCTTTACGGATTGGAGTGAAAGTTGCATCTAATACTACGACATCTTCACCAAAGTCGTATGACACTTTGTTTTCAATTGAACTCTTATATCCAGTTCCAGTTACTGCATAAATTTCCATTTCTAAACTTGCACCTTTTTCTAAAGTACAAATCACTTGTTCAGGATCTACAACTTCTACAGCTTCCGGACAAATAATGTCAGCCGCCTGAATTGTTGCTGGTCCCTTCTTTGAAATATGCAATGTTTGGAATCCTTCTCCATCATTGTATAATTGTACAGCTTTTAAATTTAATGAAATACGATAAATATCCTCTAAAATACCATCAACCATTGTTGCTTTTCCATCAAATCCAGATACTTTAAATCCAACAATGCGTGTGCCAGGTACACTTGTTAATAATGTACGGCAAATTGTATTTCCAATCGTAATTCCAAAACCTCTTTCTAGAGGTTCAAAGATATAAGATCCAGTATTGTTCTCTTCATTCACAAAATCTTTATGAAGTGAAGCTCTTTCAAATTCCTGCATCGTTATCCTCCTTTTACTATCCACGAGGTCGTTTTGGTGGACGACATCCGTTGTGTGGAATTGGTGTTACATCATTGATCATTGTAATTTCTAAACCTGCAACTTGTAATGCTCTTACGGCTGCTTCACGTCCAGGTCCAGGTCCTTTTACATCTACGGATACTGTCTTCATTCCGTGATCCATTGCTGCTTTTCCAGCTGCTTCTCCTGCTAACTGTGCTGCATATGGTGTTGATTTACGACTTCCCTTGAATCCTAATGCTCCTGCACTACTCCATGCTACTGCATTTCCGTTTTCATCTGTAATCGTTACGATTGTATTATTGAAAGTCGAGTGAATGTGTGCACATCCTCGCGCAATATTCTTTTTAACACGTCTTTTACGTGTCTTTTGTACTTTTGCCATTCTTTACTCTCCTTCCCTATTACTTCTTCTTGTTAGCCACTGTCTTGGCTTTTCCTTTACGTGTTCTTGCATTTGTCTTTGTTCTTTGTCCACGTACTGGCAATCCTTTTCTGTGACGCATTCCTCTGTAGCATCCAATTTCCATCAATCTCTTGATATTTAATTGTACTTCTCTTCTTAAGTCTCCTTCGACTTTGATTGCATCGATTGTTTTACGAATTGCATTTAATTGTTCTTCAGTTAAATCTTTTACTCGAACATCTTCACTGATGCCTGTTTCTTCCAATACCTTCTTTGATGTTGTCAATCCAATACCATAGATGTATGTCAATGAAATGACAACTCGCTTGTCGTTTGGAATATCTACTCCTGCTATACGAGCCATTTAGTTTCCTCCTACTTTAGTTTCCTTGTCTCTGTTTGTGTTTTGGGTTTTCACAAATTACCATCACACGTCCTTTGCGTCGAATTACTCGACACTTGTCGCAGATTGGTTTAACAGATGGTCTTACTTTCATCTTTCTTCCTCCTACGTAATGATTCACGTATTTTAATGGCCCTGCTAAAATGCGTATGTGTACATGCGGATTTTAACAGAAACGTGAATGTATAATCGCAAGCAAAGTTGCGCTTATATATTATAAGCGCAACTTACTTGTTTTTCAAGGCTTCTTTTAAATCTGGCCAAATTTCTTCCATAGATTTTGACGCATCGATTCTTGAAACCATATTTTTTTCTTCATAATATGCAATTACAGGTTCTGTATTCTTTGCATATTCATCTAAACGAACCTTTAAGCTTTCTTCATTGTCATCTTTACGTTGAGTCAATTCTCCACCGCAAACATCACAAACACCTTCAACTTTTGATGGTTTTGAATAGATGTTGTAGATTTCTCCACATTTTTTACAAGTACGACGACCTGTAATACGACGAGTTAATTCGTCAAATGGAACATCCATGTAAACAATTTTTTCAACTGCTAAATCTGTTCCTTCAGTCATTTCTTCAAAAGCTTTTGCCTGAGCTAAAGTTCTTGGATATCCATCTAATAAATATCCATTTTTTTTATCTTCCAAAGTGTTTAAGTAATCCTTAACCATTTTGTTTGTGATTTCATCAGGAACTAACAATCCTTTTTCAGAATAAGCTTTTGCTTGTAGACCTAATTCTGTTCCTCCAGCAATATTTGCACGGAAGATATCTCCTGTTGAGATGTGGTTTAAGTTAAATTCTTCTTTAATTTTTGTAGAGAATGTACCTTTACCAGATCCAGGAGCACCCATAATAAATATATTCATATCTATTCTCCTGAAGATATTAGTCTTCGTAATATTTTTTGTAAGATTTTTGAGTAATCAATCCTTGAACTTGGCGTACAGTTTCAATAGCAACACCAACAACGATAATCATTCCTGTTCCACCTAAAGCCATTGAATTTGGAAGATCAGGCCATACAAGAGGCATGATATGTGGCATAACAGCGATAATTGCTAAAGCTACAGATCCAAGCACTGTAATTCTTGATAATACGCGATTGATATATTCTTTTGTTTCATTACCTGGACGAACACTAGGAATATATGAACCTGATTTACCTAAATTTTCAGCAACTTTTTCTGGATTGATTTGCATCTTTGTATAGAAGAATGTAAAGAATAAAATCAATAATACATAGATTACAAGTGAATACCAAGTTTGTAATCCTAACCATTTTTGCATTTCTTTAATGAAATCGTTTGACGGGAAGAATGAAGCAATTTGAATTGGTGCCATCATCAATGAACTTGCAAAGATGACTGGAATCACACTTGCTGAATTGACTTTCAATGGCAAGTAGTTTGCTTCACTTGGTTTACTTAATGAAATTGAACTTGATGTATATTGAATTGGAATTCTTCTTTCAGCTGTATTAATTAGTGTAACAAATATAATGATTAATAAATAAACTAATATATATGTGGCAAATAACCAAGCTCCATAGGTTGGCGCAGACTCACCCGTAATTAAGCTTGACCAGGCACTAGAAAATTGTTGAGGCATACGCCCTACAATACCTGCCATAATTACCATTGAAATACCATTTCCAATACCTTTCATTGAAATTTGGTCTCCAACCCACACTAAAAACATACTTCCTGCAGCAAAAATTGTTGCAATATATAAAATCTTACTGATTGTAACACCGCCGACAATCAATCCTGTATATGCTTTTGAAAAACCGTATACTAATGAAAATGATTGTACAAAGGCAAAAACGACCGCAAGATATCTAGTGTACTTGTCTAATGTTTTACGACCATTTGCTCCAGCTTTACTCAATTCAGTTAGGTGTGGAATTACATCCATACTTAATAATTGGATAATGATAGAAGCAGTAATATATGGAGTAACACCTAAAGCGAAGACAGAGAACTGTTCAAGTCCTCCACCTCCCAATAGATTTAACATTGCGAACAATGAGTTTTCTCCAATACCATTTACAAGATCTGCTGTATTTACATCAGGAACTGTAATGGCTGATCCCAAACGATAGACAAGAAAGGCAAATAGGGTGAATAGAATCCTATTGCGGATATCCTTATTCGTCCACATTGCCTTTATCTTGCCTGCCATATTATAGAACCTCTACTTTTCCGCCTGCTTTTTCAATAGCTTCTTTAGCTGACTTAGAGAATTTAACTGCTTCAACAGTTAATTTTTTAGTTAACTCACCGTTACCTAATACTTTAAGTCCAGAAAGTTCTTTATTGATAACACCAGCTTCAATTAAAGCAGCTGCATTAACTGTTGCTCCATCTTCGAAACGATTTAATGTTTCAACGTTAACGATAGCATACTCTTTACGGTTGAAGTTTGTGAATCCACGTTTTGGTAAACGTCTTGCTAATGGTGTTTGACCACCTTCAAAACCTAAGCGAACTCCTCCACCTGATCTTGATTTTTGACCTTTTTGTCCACGACCGCTTGTTTTTCCGTTTCCGCTTCCAGGTCCACGACCAACACGGTTACGTTCTGTGCGAGTTTCGGCTAAATTCATTGTATGTAATTTCATCTGATTTACCTCCTATTACCCGCGAATTTCTTCTGGCTTCTTACCACGAAGCGCAGCAACGCTTTCTACAGTTCTTAAGTTCTGTAATCCATCAACTGTTGCACGAACAACGTTGATTTTTGTACGTGATCCTAAACATTTAGTTAAGATATCAGAGATACCTGCAAGTTCAAGGATTGCACGAGTTGCACCACCAGCGATAACACCAGTACCTTCGATAGCTGGACGCATGTATACAGATCCTGCACCATATCTACCAGTGATTTCGTGAGGGATTGTTGTACCGATAACTGGTACTGTGAAGATGTTTTTCTTAGCATCTTCAACCGCTTTTTTGATTGCATCAGGAACTTCGTTAGCTTTTCCTGTACCAACACCTACACGGCCTTTACGATCTCCAACTACAACTAATGCAGCAAAACGGAAACGACGTCCACCTTTAACTACTTTAGTTACACGGTTGATTGAGATTACTTGTTCTTCAAATTCTTTTTGGTCTCTTCTTGGTTTTCTATCCATTGCCATTGTGCGACCTCCTAAAATTCCAAGCCAGCTTCACGAGCTGCTTCTGCTAAAGCTTGTACACGACCAGCGTAAACATATCCACCACGGTCAAATACAACCTCTTTAATATTCTTTTCTAGTGCACGCTTAGCAATTTCAGTTCCTACCAAACGAGCTGCTTCCACGTTTCCACCATTTTCTAATTTCATGTCAACACTTGAAGCACTGACCAATGTGTTTTGGTTAACATCATCAATGATTTGTACATGGATGTGTGCGTTACTTCTGAATACGCATAAACGTGGGCATTCAGGAGTTCCGCTAATTTTTGTACGTACACGTTTGTGACGACGTACACGAGTTTCATTACGTGATACTTTAGTAAACATTTTTGATCTCCTTTCCCACTACTATTTCTTACCTGCTGTTTTACCTTCCTTACGACGGATGTTTTCACCAACATAGCGAATACCTTTTCCTTTGTAAGGTTCTGGTTTACGAACAGCACGAACATTTGCTGCAAATTCTCCAACTTCTTGTTTATCGATACCTGCAACTTTGATAGTTGTAGCAGTTGGACAAGTTACTTCTAAGCCTTCTTTAACTGGCATCTCAACTTGGTGAGAATATCCAACGTTTAAAGTTAATACGTTTCCTTTCATTGCAGTACGGAATCCGATACCAACTAATTCTAAGTCTTTAGTGAATCCTTCAGATACACCAACTACCATGTTGTGTAACAATGCACGAGTTGTTCCGTGTAATTGTTTTGTGTGTTTTTCGTCATTTGGACGTTTTACAGTGACAACATTTTCTTCTACGTGGATTTCCATCAAAGAAGAGAATGTACGTGTTAAAGAACCCTTAGGTCCTTTAACAGTCACCTCATTCCCAGCAGCTACTTCAACAGTAACGCCTGCAGGAACGGTAATCAGTTTATTCCCGATACGTGACATTACGTTTTATCCTCCTATATATTTATTACCAAACGTAAGCAATAACTTCTCCACCTAAGTGGTTTTTTCTTGCTTCTTTGTCAGTCATCATTCCATTGCTTGTTGAAATGATTGCGATTCCTAATCCGTTTAATACGCTAGGTAAGTTTTCTACTTTAGCGTAAACACGAAGACCAGGTTTAGAAATACGACGTAATCCGCTGATTACTTTTTCATTGTTAGGTCCGTATTTCAATTCAATGTTCAAAGTTTTCTTAACATCACCTTCAATGTTGAAGTCAGTGATGAAACCTTCATTTTTCAAAATTTGAGCAATTGCTTTCTTTTCATTGCTCGCTGGCATACTGACAGAGGCATGCTTTTGTTGCAAAGCATTGCGGATTCTAGTCAGCATATCCGCAATAGGATCAGTCATAATCATATGCAATATACCTCCTTACCAACTAGCCTTTTTAACTCCAGGAATTTGACCTTTGTAAGCCAATTCACGGAAGCAAATACGACATAATTTGTATTTTCTTAATACAGAGTGTGGACGACCACAACGTTCACAACGAGTGTACTCACGAACTTTAAATTTTTGAGGACGCTGTTGTTTGTTAATCATTGATTTCTTTGCCATTTAAAAGCTCCTCCTACTTTTTGAAAGGCATACCCATTTGAGTTAATAATGCCTTTGCTTCTTCGTTTGTTTTCGCTGATGTAACGATTACGATGTCCATACCACGAGTACGGTCTACCTTATCGAAATCAATTTCAGGGAAAATGATTTGTTCTTTAATACCTAATGTATAGTTTCCACGACCATCAAAGCTAGTATCGCTAACTCCACGGAAGTCACGTACACGAGGTAATGAAATGTTGAATAACTTATCTAAGAATTCATACATTTTTTCTTTACGTAAAGTAACTTTACATCCAATTGGCATACCTTCACGCAATTTGAAGTTTGCAATTGATTTTTTAGCTTTTGTTACAACTGGAGCTTGACCAGTGATAGCTGTCAATTCTTCTACAGCTTCATCTAATAATTTTGCATTAGTGATGGCATCCCCTACACCAATGTTGATTACTACTTTTTCAACGTGAGGTACTTCCATGACAGATTTGTATTCGAAATCTTTCATCATTTGAGGGACAACTACGTTTTTATATTTTTCTTGTAAACGATTCATCTTCTACCCTCCTACTTCACTTCGTTACCGCTCTTTTTAAAGATACGTGTTTTAACTTTTTTACCATCTACAACTTCAACTTTTGTTGTAATACGGCTTGCAACTTTTGCTTTTTCATCGTAAAGCATTACATTTGAAACGTGAATTTTAGCTTCTTTTTCAACGATTCCACCTTCAGGATTAGCTTGAGTTGGCTTCAAGTGTTTTTTAACCATGTTAACACCTTCAACGATAACTCTATCTTCCTTAGGGAATACAGCTTTTACTTCACCGATTGTGCCTTTGTAAGCACCTGTAATAACTTTTACTTTATCACCTTTTTTAATGTTCACTTAGACACACCTCCTATAATACTTCTGGCGCAAGAGAAACGATCTTCATGAAGTCTTTGTCACGTAATTCACGTGCAACTGGACCGAAGATACGAGTTCCCTTTGGCGTCTTATCATCTTTGATGATTACACAAGCGTTATCATCGAACTTGATGTAAGTTCCGTTTTCACGACGAACACCACGACGTGTACGTACGATTACGGCTTTAACTACATCACCTTTTTTTACGGATCCACCAGGAGTAGCCTGTTTAACAGCACATACAACGACATCACCGATGTTTGCAAATTTTCTAACGCTACCACCTAAACAACGGATAACTAAAACTTCTTTAGCTCCAGTGTTGTCAGCAACGCGCATACGACTTTCGTTTTGAATCATTGCTTTCTCCTCCTAGTATTAACCACGAGCCTTTTCAACGATTTCTACTAAACGGAAACGTTTTGTAGCTGATAATGGACGAGTTTCCATAATTACTACTGTATCTCCGATACGAGCTTCGTTGTTTTCATCGTGAGCTTTAAATTTCTTAGAATATTTAACACGTTTACCATATAATGGGTGTGTTTTTTTAGTTTCTACCATAACTGTGATAGTTTTGTCCATTTTATCAGACACAACTGTACCACGGTATACTTTACGAGCGTTTCTTTCCATTAGATACGTCCTCCCTACTCTTGACCAGCGTTTTCACGCTCTGTCAATACAGTTTTAATACGAGCAATTGTCTTCTTAACAGTTTTTAAACGAGCTGTATTTTCTAACTGTCCTGTGGCTTGCTGGAAACGAAGGTTAAAAAGTTCATCTTTAAGCGTATCGATTTCCTGAAGAAGCTCTTCATTTGTTTTTTCGCGGATTTCTTTAGCTAACATTACTTCACTTCTCCTTTTCTAGCAAAACGAGTTTTAACTGGTAATTTGTGAGCAGCAAGACGTAAAGCTTCACGAGCTACTTCTTCACTTACTCCACCAACTTCGAACATTACACGTCCTGGTTGAACTACGGCTACCCATCCTTCAGGAGCACCTTTACCAGAACCCATACGAACCTCTAGAGGTTTTTTAGTACGTGCCATGTGAGGGAAAATACGAATCCAAACATTTCCTCCACGTTTCATATAACGTGTCATAGCAATACGGGCTGCTTCAATTTGACGGTTGCTTACATAGTTACCTGATTCTGCAACCAATCCATATTCACCAAAGTCAATTGTACGACCTGCTTTTGAACGACCTTCGTAGCTCAAACGGTGAGGACGACGATACTTTGTACGTTTAGGCATTAACATTATTCGTTACCTCCTTTTTCTGCAGGTGCTGCAGTTTTAGCAGCATCTTTAGGGGCACGGTTTGAACGAGCATCTGGACGACGACGTCCTTTTCCTTTACGCATTGGGCGTTGTTTTGGAGCTTCTGGTTCTTTAACCATTTCACCAGGTAATACTTCACCACGGCAGATCCAAACTTTTACACCTAAACGACCATATTGAGTCGCTGCTTCTTCCCAAGCATAGTCAATATCACTACGAAGTGTATGTAAAGGAACAACTCCTTCTGAATATCCTTCAGTACGTGCCATATCAGCTCCACCAAGACGTCCAGATACTGCAGTTTTGATACCTTTAGCACCAGCACGCATAGTGTTTTGAATAGCTTTTTTCTGAGTTGCACGGAAAGATTTACGTCCTTCCAATTCATTTGCAATCCAACGAGCTACTAAACGAGCATCTAAGTTAGGATTAGCAACTTCTACAACGTTAATTTGAACGTTCTTTGCAGAAGCGATTTTAGCTACTTTCTTTTTCAATCCTTCGATTGATTTTCCATCTTGACCGATTACTACACCAGGGTGAGCAGTACGGATGATAACTGTCATACGACCCTTTGTACGTTCGATTTCGATACGAGAGATTTGAGGGTCTGCCTTACGTTTGTCGACAGCTTCGTTTGATAATTTAGCGTAGTATGCTTCAACCAATTCACGAATCTTAACATCTTCCATTAATAATGTTCCGAATTCTTTATCGTCAGCGTACCATCTTGATTGCCAGTCACGAATGACTCCGACACGCATTCCAATTGGACTTACTTTCTGTCCCATAGCTTACCTCCTACTCTTTTTCAGCCACTACAACTGTAATGTGGCTTGTACGTTTGTGAATAGCACTCGCACTACCTTTAGCACGAGGCATGAAGCGTTTCATTGTGATTCCTTCATCAGCCCAGCAAGCCTTCACATATAACTTGCTTTCATCTAAATCGTTATTGTTAACTGCGTTAGCAACAGCTGAGTGTAATACTTTACCAACAAGGTATCCACCTTTGTTAGGTAAGAATTTCAAAATAGCAGCTGCTTCTTCTACGTCTTTTCCACGGATCAAGTCTAAGACTAGTCTTGCTTTACGAGGTTGAATACGTAGAGTTTTTGCGGTAGCTTTTACTTCCATTTCTTCTCCTCCTACTATCTAGATTTCTTATCATCTGATCCATGACCAGTGTATTTACGTGTTGGAACGAATTCACCTAATTTGTGTCCAACCATGTCTTCTGTTACATAAACAGGAACATGTTCCTTACCGTTATAAACGGCAAATGTGTGTTCAACAAATTGAGGGAAGATTGTAGAACGACGGCTCCAAGTTTTAATAACTTCTTTTTTTCCGGCTTCATTTAATGCAACAACCTTTTTCATCAAATGGTCATCACAGAAAGGTCCTTTTTTCAAACTACGACTCATTGTATCTTACCTCCTTGCCTACTTACCATTACGACGACGTACAATTAATTTTGTACTAGCCTTCTTATTACGACGAGTTTTAACACCCAATGCTTTTTTACCCCAAGGAGTCATTGGTGATTTACGTCCGATAGGTGTACGTCCTTCACCACCACCATGAGGGTGATCATTAGGGTTCATTACAGAACCACGAACAGTTGGGCGAATACCTCTCCAACGGTTACGACCTGCTTTACCATAGTTAACTAAGCTGTAATCTTCATTACCAACTGTACCTACAGTAGCACGGCAGTTAGCCAATACTTTACGAACTTCACCAGAAGATAAACGTAAAGTTACATATTTTTCTTCAATACCTAAGATCTGAGCTGAACATCCAGCACTACGAGCCATCTGTCCACCTTTACCAGGTTTTAATTCAACGTTGTGAATAAATGTACCTTCAGGCATGTTTCTCATTTCACAGCAGTTACCAATTTTGATATCTGTTTCTGTACCAGAGATAACTGTCATACCAACTTTCAAATCTTTTGGAGCGATGATATAACGTTTTTCACCATCAGCATAGTTTAACAATGCAATGTTTGCTGAACGGTTTGGATCGTATTCGATTGTAGCAACACGTGCAGGCACGTTGTCTTTGTTACGTTTGAAATCGATGATACGGTAAGTTCTTTTGTGTCCAGAACCTTGATGACGTGTTGTAATACGTCCTGTGTTGTTTCTTCCACCTTTAGATTTCAATGGTGCTAACAAACTTTTTTCTGGTTTAGATGTTGTGATTTCATCTTTAGCCAAAGTTGTCATTCCACGACGTCCAGGTGTCATTGGTTTATACTTCTTAATTGGCATAAACTTAATTTTCCTCCTTATCGCAATATTTATTCAGGAAATAGCGTCTTCTCCCTGATTATTCTTCAGAACCGAACAATTCGATTGTTTGTCCTTCTTTAATTTTTACAATAGCTTTGTGTACAGCGCTTGTTTTTCCAACATAACGACCTACACGTTTTGTTTTTGGTTTGCAGTTCATTGTATTTACTTTTACAACTTCTACATTGAATGCAGCTTCAACGGCTTTAGCAATTTCAATTTTACTAACACCCTTAACTACTTCAAAAGTTACTTTGTTATCTTCAGCCATCATCTTCATAGTTGCTTCAGTGATGATTGGGCGGATAATTACGTCTCTGTAATCTTTCATTATGCCAATGCCTCCTCAACTTGTTTTACGGCAGCGCTTGTCATAACAACTTTGTTTGCATTTACTAAATCATAAGTATTGATTGCAGAAGCAGCCATTACTGTAGCTCCAGCAATGTTACGTGCTGATAAGTAAACGTTTGTTGCTTCTTCGCTATCAGCAACAACAAACAATGTTTTCTTTGGCGCTTGGATAGCTTCAATAATTGAAGCAAATGTTTTTGTTTTTGGTTCAGCAATTTCAAATTTATCCAAAACGCTGAATGCTGTTTCTTGAACTTTTTCGCTCAATGCAGATTTAACTGCTAAACGGCGAACTTTTTTATTGATGCGGTATGCATAGTTACGTGGAGTAGCTCCAAATACCGTTCCACCACCTCTAAATTGAGTAGCGCGAATAGAACCTTGACGAGCACGTCCTGTACCTTTTTGACGGTAAGGTTTACGTCCACCACCAGCAACTTCGCTACGACCTTTAGTGTCAGCAGTTCCTTGACGACGGCTAGCCATTTGCATCACTAATGCATCATACATAGCCTGTTGGTGTGGTTCAATTCCGAAAACAGCGTCGTTCAATTCAATTGAACCAACAACTGCACCAGTTTGGTTAATTACGTCGATAGTAGCCATTATTGAACCTCCTTATTTGCAGTATAGTCAACTAAAGTAACAGGTTCTTTATCTCCCTTGCTAGTTTTAGCAGTACGTACCATTACGCAACCTTTTCTAGGTCCAGGAACGTTACCTTTAATTAACATATAGTTGTTTTCTGTATCAACTTTAATAACTGTCAAGTTTTGATTTGTAGTAGTATATCCACCTTCTTGACCAGCCATGATAGTACCCTTCATAATACGTCCTTGACGTGAAGTAATACCGTTTGTAGCTAATGAACCGATGTGACGAATGTTCTTAGATCCACCGTGAGTCTTTGGACCTTGATGAGCATTGTTACGAACGATTGTACCATTGTAACCTTTACCTTTGCTTGTACCGATTACATCTACTGTTTCTCCTGCAGCAAAGATATCAACATTAACTAAATCGCCAACATTTACATCCATGTCGCAATCGCGCACTTCCTTAATGAAACGCTTTGGACTTGTATTTGCTTTTTTACAGTGTCCGATGTTTGCTTTAGTTGTGCGTTTTTCTTTGATTTCTTCAAATCCTAATTGAACTGCGTTGTAACCATCTGTTTCAACTGTTTTCTTTTGTAAAACAACGTTAGGTGTTACTTCAACTACAGTTACTGGAATTAATACACCATCTTCAGTGAAGACTTGTGTCATTCCTAATTTTCTTCCTAATAGTCCTTTCATCATTGACACCTCCATTAAAGTTTAATTTCGATGTCGACACCGCTAGGAAGTTCAAGTCTTTGTAAAGAATCGATCGTTTCCTTGTTTGGTGCAACAATCTCAATCAAACGCTTGTGCGTACGAATTTCAAATTGTTCACGTGAATCTTTGTATTTGTGAACCGCACGAAGAATTGTTACTACCTGCTTTTCAGTAGGTAATGGAACTGGTCCTACAACCTTTTTAGCTCCGTGTTTTGTCGCAGCTTCGACAATTTTCTTTGCACTATCATCCAAGATTCTGTGCTCATACGCCTTTAAGCGAATTCTCATAGTATTTTTTGCCATGTTTAACTCCTTTCGTTTATTCTAGATAAACATGCTCCATGCGAATTACCTGGCCACACCCATGACAACGGTTCTCAGTGGGTCAGCAACCTCGCACTTCATCGCAAGCTCCTGTATTCTAACACATATATTTCATGTGTTCAACCCCTAAATTAAAAAAATTTAATATTTCTTTTAAAGCCTTTATTTATCGTGTTTAAACACTTTTTAATTTCCAAAAAAATGGATTGTAAAAAAATTATGTTGTGACAACTGATGTCAGTGGGTCGTAAATGTTGATTTTTACAATAAGATCATGCCTGTTTTTTTGAAATATGTAAAAAAGCATCTGCTTCATTCAACAGATGCTAACCAATCCTTCAAATTTTGACAATATGTATCATGATCATCCACAAAGCACATATGACGACATGCAGGCATTAAATGCCATTTTGAATTTTTAATGCCATCATACATCGTTTTAGCCACTAATGGCGTACATAAATCATTCGTTCCACTAATTATTAACGCTGGCACATCAATTTCATGTAAACGATTTGTATACTCAAAATCCTTTAAAGTGCCTAATGGCGTATATTCATTAGGACCCCAACCAATCAAATAAGATCTTTGTCCTGCTTTCTTTTCTCTAGTGACACACTCTGGTGTATCTTTATCAAATGGACCAGCGCAATGAAGTTGCATATAATGCTCATTCGCCGCTTGATACGCTATAGAATCATAGTCCTCACCTAAAATAGCTTGCTGCTCATCATCCGACATAAACCCAATCATACGATGTTGTTCTTTTGCCCATAATGAAGCTGAGGACAATGTACTTGAAAGAATCAAAGATTTAAGTTTGGCATTTTTCTTTTCAATCGCATACGCAATCGCTAACATCCCACCCCAAGACTGTCCAAGCAAATGACAGGATTCAATATTTAAATATTCCATCAACGCAACAAGCTCTTCCATCCAAGTTTTCTGGTTCCATAATTCATCATGACCTTCCACATATGATTTACCACATCCTATTTGATCATACATAATTACTTTTCTTCCTGTCTTGGCAATACAATCCAATACTTCAAAATAATTATGCGTTGATCCTGGACCTCCATGTAAACAAATCAATGGAGTCTTATCTCCACCATCCACAATTCGATAATATGTTTTAAACCCTTTAAAAGGCATATATCCATCAATTATTTTCATTCAAATCACCATTCACTTATTCCATCATTATATTTGCTGCAACAATCTATCCAATATTCCTTATCAACACGAATTGTATCCATGAACTCTTCATAGTCTTCTTTTGATAATCGATTCGATTCATACATGAATCGATAAAACTTTTTAAGACTAGCCATTGTTGACTTAACTGTATCCGGTGTACTCCACATACACTTACGTATGAAAAAGTATCCAAAGAAATCACTTAAGTATTCATCCTTACAACCATTTTCCATAGTCAAAGCATCTTCTCTTAACAAATATGTGTTTAAATAGAAATCTACATTCTCATAGTGACGCTTTATCGTTTTATCAACAAATCCCTTTTTTGAAAGTTCATCTACAAACTCTTCAATATACTTTGTGTTAATTTCACGAATTTCATCGCATTGCTTTTCGAATTTCTCAAAATCTATCATATCATTTCTTTTGTAGATATATATTTATATCTACATCTCCTTCTATCCCATTCACTTGGCCAATATTTGAATATTGCCACATTTCAAACTTATCCTCCATTGGACAATTTGAAGAATAAGACGCTAACCATATTGGATATTTGGATATCTTTTCAAAATCGTAATTTTGATAAAGCCAAGTCATATTCCCATAAATCATAGGATCATATCCAGCCTTTTTGATTTTACCACAAAATCGAAGTGCCAAATTTGTTCGCTGCTCTTGTGTCAGATTATCTATTCTTCCACCTTTTTCAAATTCTTCCATATCAAAGACAATGGGCATATCAATTTTATAATTTCGAATCTCATTTAATACCATATTCACTTCTTCATCAATTTCATCTTCTGTAATAGCGCTCGAGAAAAAATAGGCTCCAACTTTGATTTTATTCTGAATTGCCGCTTGCATATTCGTATTAAAATATGCATCTTCATGTAAGATTCCTTCTTGAGCACCACGATAGCCAACTCTGATCATCGCAAAATCAATTCCATCCTGTTTTACAGAATACCAGTCAATATACTGATTATGGCTTGAAACATCAATTCCTGTTAAAGACTTATAAGAAGAATCTTTATAGGTCATCCAACCATTTTCCATAGAAAATAAATCTAAATCGTAATAACTTTTTTCTTCTATTATCTCATCTTGTCGAAAAAATGTTCGAATACAATATATACTAGCTGTCACCACAAGAATTAAGACAACAAAAAGAATTAAAATTCTACTTATTTTTAGTTTTCTCATACACCAATAACCTTTAAAATCTCTAAGCTTGCATTTCTAGACATAACAGGACTTTCTATCATTCTACTCTCTATACAAGTACAGGCATGTTCGATTTCACCAGTAAAATCCGATTTCTGTTCTACCACAATTTTTTTATCATTCATTACAAGTTCTGTGTTCTTCCAAAAATTCTTACAAGTAACACTTCCTTTTGTACCATAGATATGAGCTGTATTTTCCATATCTACATCCCAGCTTGTTGCGATATGTGCCACACACCCGTTTTCATATTCGATCAAAGCCTCATCTTGAAATCGAGATACTTTCAATATTGAGCTATTTGCCATCCGATTTGCGTAACAAATAGGATAAACCCCAATATCAAACATACATCCAGATCCTGGCTTATTAAAATGCCAACCTGAAATGGTTTCTGTTAATCTTGTCGCATATTGTGCATCTATTGATTTAACTTGTCCAATCTGTCCATTTGAGATGACTTCGAATAGTTTTTGATTTAATGGCGTAAACACCGTTTTATGAGCTTCCATCAAAAAACAATTTTGTTTCTTTGCGTAATCAAAACATGCATTTAATTCTTTTGATGATACGCACATTGGTTTTTCACACACTACATGCTTATGATTATTTAAAGCCATTTGAATATGTTTCGCATGCAAATAATTCGGTGTACAAATATATACCATATCTAAATTTGCATCCTGTAACATCTCTTCATAGCTATCGTAAGCCTTTCTTGCCCTATACTCTTCTTTAAAAGCATTTGCCTTTTCTAAGTTTGAAGAACATACGGCATATAAATCTGCATTATTCGCATATAGAATTCCTTGAATCACACGATAACTAATTTTTCCAAGTCCATAGACTCCTATTCGAATCATTTTTCATTCACCCTCTTTAAGATTACTTTAAGCTATATTGCTTATTCTATATATAGAAATAAGCAGTCAACCTCTTTTGCTCACTATACTTATCTCTTCTGCCTATTTCTTTCATATATGACAAACGTCCATGGAACTATTCCATGGACATCTTATTGTATGCAGTTTTTGCCATTTGCGCATATCCTTCATCACTTGGATGTAAATGATCTCCACTATCAAATGCATCTTGCATTTTATGTCCATCGCAAATATCTTTATCAAAATCAATTACGCCATCAATTTCATCCGTTGTACGAATCCATTCATTGACTTCATTACGCAAGTTCTCTCTAAAATATGCATAAGTGCGCCAACCTTCAATCGGAATCAACGTCCCAATATAGACCTTCATTCCTAATGACTTCGCGTGCTTTACATATTTTCTTAAGCCCTCAATCAATTCCTGACTTGACGGAAGATCTTGCCATGGTCTAAATTCATTCTTTTCAACACCGACTGGATGAATAATATCGTTGATTCCTTGCAAAATAATTAAAGTATCACTTCCAGCCACATGCATTTCGTGTCCAAAGCGATAATCACCTTTTAATCCATAAGCTTCATATTGAATACAAGAATACTGTCTTAAAATACGTGTTCCACTAACAGCTTTTCGAACTACAGACACTTTTTTATTATTTTCCCACATGAGCTTCTGTAAATAATCCGGCCAATCCTGTGAAGTAATAGAATCACCATAACATGTGATAACTTGGTTTTTGGCATCGGTAAGTACCGCAACTTCACTTAAGAAAAATACCCAAGGTGTTTTCATACTTGAAGCATGATCCATAATGCCTGCATGAGAAAAATCGCCTTCCCCAAAGTAGCCTGTGCTTAATGGTCCTTGTGTATAGACTCCACAACGTAAATGCGTAAATTCTTTTAGGTAAAAACTTATCGCAATGGTTTCTTGTTCATGCACCTTAAAATCCAATGGGTCACTATAACATTGTTCTCCCACATCAAGATGAAGTCCTTTTGAACCATTAAAAGTAATATCAACAATGGATGTTGGATCCAAATCACGCCCACTAATCACTCTACCTATTGTGACTGAATCAAAGACCACACCTTCTTTACCTGTAAAGTTATCCAAACAAATACGTACTTTATCCCCTTTGAATGTCGATTTCATAGGATAACGCAATGTAATATTTTTAGCATATTGACTAGGTTTATGCGTTACAATTGACATTGCCTGTCCATATATCGCTTTAAATTCTTTTTCCATAGTTGACCTCCAAATTATTTATTATCTATTTCTACGTTCATAAAACATATGTTTTTATCCACAAATAATCATACATGAAACGTTGCAAAAATCCAAACATATACCTTATTATATTAAAGAAGTTGAGGAAATAATGCATGAGTAAATTAGAAAATTATTACGGTAAATTTTGTGAAGATAAAAGACTCTTATCAAGACATGGCCAAGTTGAATATACAACAAGCATGAAATATATCCATAAATATCTAAAGTCTGAAGATCGCATACTCGATATTGGAGCCGGAACTGGCAGATATAGTGTTGCCTTAAGCAACGAAGGATATCAAGTCGATGCGATTGAACTTGTTAAATATAATCTTGGTGTTTTAAAAGCTAAAAAAAGCAATGTGAAGGCCTATCAAGGCACTGCTTTAGATTTATCAAGATATCAAGATAACACTTTTGACGTCACCCTACTATTTGGACCTATGTACCACTTATTTAGTTATGAAGATAAATTAAAAGCATTATCCGAAGCTAAACGTGTTACAAAAAAAGATGGAATTATATTTGTGGCTTACGTTATGAATGAATATAGCGTTCTTGTTCATGGTTTTAGAGATGGACATATTAAAGAATCATTAAATAATGGTAAATTAGATGAAACATTTCAAACCCAAACAAATATTGATGATTTATACAGTTACATTCGTCTAGATACAATTAATCAATTAAATGAAGATGTAGGTTTAGAACGAATCCAAATTATTGCAGCCGATGGCCCAAGTGATTATATGCGTCCTATCTTAAACAAGATGGATGATGAAACATTTGAATTATTCATCAAATATCATCTTGCGACATGTGAAAGGCAAGAACTCATTGGTGCTAGCTCACATACAATAGATATACTAAAAAAATAATGTCACTTTTGTGGCATTATTTTCATATTAACCTAACATTCCTTTTTGCTTCACCTCAAGGCACACATTAGAATTAAAATGTGCAATGAGCTTTGCTTTTATTTGTTACCATATTCTTGAAGTTAGAAGTACATTACAGAGCACGGTAAGAAGAGTTGCAGACTCCTGCATCTCGTTCAAATTATATATTCCATTGTTAAAACGACTAAACAGCATGCAATCGATACTTGAAATAAGCTTTTATCTTTCCATGCCAAAACAATTCCAATCATAAGTGCTGCTAGTCCTGCAAGTTGTGAATTTGTTTCATATAATATAGTAGGAAAGGTCATCACCGCCAAAGTCACATAGGGAACATAATATAGAAATGACTGAATGTATATATTGGTAATGGGTTTGTTAAAAAGTGTTAGTGGCAATACACGAATTAAATATGTGACAACTGCCATTGTAGCTACATACATCATTGGATTAGACATTTTCTTCCTTCTTTCTAGGTTTAATAATGGCTGCTGCCATTGAAATAATGATTGTTAATAAAATAGTTCTTGTCCCACTTGAGATTGGTATATCTTTACAAATGTAGCTCAATAAAAAGCTCACAACAACAAGAACACCTACAATTCGATCTTTCTTTGCCTGAGGAATAATAATAGCTAAAAACATGCCGTACAGTGCAACGCTTAAACTTGCTACAATTTTTGTAGGAAGACTATTTCCGGCAATGATTCCTAATGCCGTTCCAAATGCCCAACATGGAAGCGCCACTAAATAGGTACCATATATATATTTATAATTCACTTTTCCTTTATGGTTGATTGCCAAACCAAACAATTCATCGGTTAAATCAAATCCAATACACATTCTATGAAACAAAGTTGTCTTTTCTTCAATCTTTTGGCTTAGCGCAAAGCTCATTAAGAAATAGCGTGCATTACTGACTAAAGTCATGATAATCATCTGAATGAAAGTACCATGTGTACTAATCATTAGAAAGACTGCATATTCTCCGGCTGATGCATTGATAAATAAACTAGTCAAAAAGCCCTGTATTGGTGATAGGCCTACATTTTTTGCGATGATTCCCAACGAAAAGGAAACCGCAAAATATCCCATTCCTACTGGAATACTATCTTTGATTCCTTTTTTAAACTCCATAATCTCACTCCTTATTTCTATGCATTATAAGAATCGAATTGTTATTTGTAAATCAAATATTTATAATGTATCCATAAGGAAATGTGATAGATATGAATCTAACAAAATACGATGTTTTTTTTAAAGTATTGGAACCTCAACTTTGCAGAATTTGTATAACTAAAAAATAAAAGAAGCATTAGTAGCTGAATTCACCAATGCTTCTGTCAATATATTTTTCATCCATATCAAATTGTTTT
>SKEG01000208.1_pt1 | contig 69843 bp, 63 predicted proteins | sample 4826631 | NCBI WGS metagenome assembly SKEG01 (sample SAMN11008815, study PRJNA524170) | human gut metagenome | biome: Human fecal sample; material: Feces; isolation source: fecal sample from pouch patient p26, p34, p50 | host: Homo sapiens | place: Israel: Tel-Aviv | collected 2016-11-02
GTTATATTAATAACGATTATATTAGGTGGAATTTCCTTTGTACTAACAAAACAACTCAACATGTTTTTATATATTTGTCTTTTAACATCATTATTTCAATGTATTTTTGAACTTATTAAAAATAACGCATAATATTTTTCCTCACATAATATTATTAAGTATAATACTATTTGTGAGGTCTTTTTTTATGAAGAAAAAAACTTTATACTTTTCACTTTTATCATTAATTTCCTTATTATTATTATTAACACTTCATCTTAATAATACATATTCAGAATTCAATTCATCTAATGTTCGTAATAATATATATGTTTTATCCTCCAATACATTAGGAGGAAGGCTCGCTGGAAGTACTGAAAATGAAATTGCAGCTGAAATAATAAAAAATAGATTTATAAATTGTGGATTAAAATCATTAAATAATGATGGTAAGTATACTCAAACATTTAATACAGTTTGCCCAGTTATTACAAACTCTTCTCCATATTTAAAAATAGAAAATAATGGTGAAGTAGAAGAGGAACTTCAATATGGAGTTGACTTTAAAGAAGATATGATAAATTTTAAAAATAATACTTTTTCATTTTCAAAATCAGATAAAATAAACTCCTATTTATCTTATCTTGATATAACATGTAATGATGGATCATTTTTATTATATGTACCAAAAAATAATGATTTTTCATTTAGAAGTTCTTTTTTTAGTGATTTTTCAAAAGATGCAGTAATTATGATTTCTCAAAATACCTTTAATAAAGTGCTTAATAGTTTAAATGAAGGTAAAGAAATTTCAATTCATATTCCATTTGAAGAAGAAGAAAAGACAATTTCTAATGTTATAGGTGTAATTAAGGGATTTAATTCATCACTTCCTCCATTTATAGTCACTGCACATTATGATCATCTTGGAAAAGATGGCTTAGGAGTTAATTATTCTGGTGCATTAGATAATGCATCTGGAACTTCATTTTTATTAGAATTAAGCAGAAGCCTTTCAACTTACGGAAAACCTAAAAGGGATATTATTTTTGTAGCATTAAATGCTGAGGAATTTGGATTATTAGGTTCAAAAGCATTTGCTGAAGAAAACTTATTTACTATACAAGATTCTAAAGTTATAAATTTTGATATGATTGGAAGTGCTGATTATCCTATAAGTTTAATGCAAGGTAGTAAATTTAAAAATACAGATTCTGAATTGTTAAACTCAATAAAATCAATTTGTAATGAAAAATCAATTCCTTATGAAGTTTTATATGAAGATTCTAGTGATCATGCTAGTTTCAATAACTTAAATATAGATGCATTAAGCTTTTGTCATAGTGATAAAACTAGAATTCATACTCCTAATGATACCTTAGATTATATAGACACTAATGCTATCAATACTGTTTATAGTGTTGTTGAAACAGAAATTAAAGGTTATTGCTATAGCAAATTAACTAATTTTATATATAGCTCAAAATCAATTTTATTTATATCAATAGCTTTACTAACCCTTATAATTTGGGGTATATATATTGTAATTAAGAATAAGGCAAATTTAAAATAATATACAAAAAATACTAGCTATCTTAATTAAATTAAAACAGCTAGTATTTTTTTATTTAGATATGCTTTTTAAATAAGTTGTTATAAATTGATCTATATCACCATTCATTACTGCATTAACATTTGATGTTTCTTCATTAGTTCTATGATCCTTAACCATATTATAAGGATGGAATACATATGATCTAATCTGACTTCCCCATCCCATATCCTTAAGCTCTCCAGTTAAATCTTCTATTTTTTCTTTATGCGCTCTTTCCTTAAGTTCTATAAGCTTAGATTTAAGCATTGACATTGCTGTATCTTTATTAGCAAACTGACTTCTTTCATTTTGGCATTGAACTACAATTCCAGTTGGAATATGAGTTATTCTAATTGCTGATTCAGTTTTATTAACATGCTGACCACCAGCTCCACTTGCCCTATAAGTATCTATTTTTAAATATTCAGGTCTAATTTCTATATCTTGATCTTTAGTTAACTCTGGTAATACCTCTACAGAAGCAAATGATGTTTGCCTTTTGCCATTTGCATTAAATGGAGATATTCTTACTAATCTATGTATACCTTTTTCAGCTTTAAGGTATCCATATGCAAATTCACCTTTAACTCTTAATGTAGCACTTTTTATTCCAGCTTCATCACCTTCAAGTAAATCTAATGTTTCAACCTTATATCCTTTTTTTTCGCACCATCTTGTATACATTCTAAGAAGCATAAGTGTCCAATCATTTGCATCACTTCCACCAACACCTGCATGTAAATTTAATATAGCATCATTTTTATCATATTCTCCAGATAAAAGAAGCTCTATTTTATATTCATCAATTTTCTTTTCAATATCTTTTATTTCAATAATAACCTCATTAATAGTTTCTTCATCATCTTCTGCTAATTCAGCTAAAACTTCAACATCATCTAATCTTCTTACTAAACTTTCATATCTATCTATTTTATCTTTAATACTTTTACTTTCCTTAGTAACTTCTTCTGCCCTTTTTATATCATCCCAAAATCCTTTTTCCTGCATTTGAAGTTCAAGTTCTTGAAATCTCTTTTCTAGGCTTTCCTTGTCAAAGTGAAGCCCCCATTTCCTTTAATATTTCCTTTAATGATGGAACCTTTGCAAGCTCCTGCTCTAATTTTATTAACAAAAAATCACCACGCTTAACTAGTTTGTAGCTATTATTGAAATTCCCCTAGGAATTTCTGTTAGTTTCAAGTTTTAAATGACAAGTTACAAGTTTAGTTATAAATTCAGCTTAGGATGAATTTAATAAATATATTTTTAGCAACTCCGCAAGGCGCTTCTTCCTTAGCTACTTATCTCTCTTTCCACTTGTCACTAACTACGCTTCTCTTCCACAACAGTTCTTATATTTTTTACCACTTCCGCAAGGACATAAATCATTTCTTCCAAACTTATGGTCGTTTTTTATAGGTTCTTTCTTCAAACTATTATCATCTTGCCCATGGCTTGCTGATGTTTCTTTAGCAACTTGCTCTCTTTCAATAGGCCTTTCAACTCTTACATGGAATAAGAATTTAACTGTTTCAGTCTTAATTCCCTCAATCATTTCCTCAAACATTGCACTACCTTCCATTTGGTATGCTTGAATTGGGTCTTGTTGCTTATATGCTCTTAATCCCATTCCTTGTTTTAAATGATCCATATTATCTATATGATCCATCCATTTTTGGTCAACAACTCTTAAAAGAACTACTCTTTCAATTTCTCTTAATTGCTCTTCACCAAATTCAAATTCTTTACCCTTATATATGTCCATAATAGTTTCTGTTAATTTATTTTTTATTTGCTCATTAGATAAATCAGCTAATTCTTCTACTGTTACAATTCCATGAGGTAAGCATATTTCTTCTAAATATTGAAGTAATGTTCTCACTTCTGCTTCTATATCTTGAACTTCTCCACTTAAATGTGAATTAACTGCATCAGATATAACTTCTTCAATCATTCCTTCTATTTGCTCTTTTAAGTTCTTACCTTCTAAAACTTCAGTTCTTTGTCTATAAATAACTTCTCTTTGAAGATTCATAACATCATCATATCCTAAAAGATTCTTTCTTATATCAAAGTTATTTCCTTCAACCTTCTTTTGTGCATTTTCTATAGCCTTAGTAACCATCTTACTTTCTATAGCTTCAGTTTCTTCTAAACCTAACTTATCAATAACTCCTTGAATTCTTTCTGAACCAAATATTCTCATTAAATCATCTTCTAATGATATAAAGAATATTGATTCACCAGGATCTCCTTGACGTCCTGATCTACCTCTAAGCTGATTATCTATTCTTCTTGATTCATGTCTTTCAGTACCAAGAACTTTTAATCCACCAACTTCTCTAACACCTTCTCCAAGCTTAATATCTGTACCTCTACCTGCCATATTAGTAGCTATAGTAACCATTCCTAATTCACCAGCATGAGATATTATTTCTGCTTCTTGAGCATGATATTTAGCATTAAGAACTTGATGTTTTATTCCTCTTTTCTTTAATAAAGATGAAATATATTCTGACTTATCAACACTTGCTGTACCAACAAGAACTGGTTGATTTTTTTCATGTGCTTTAACAATTTCTTCAATTATAGCTTTATATTTTCCTGATTCATTTTTATAAACCATATCTGATTTATCTATTCTTTGAACAGGTCTATTAGTTGGAATAACTATAACATCTAAGTTATAAATTTCTCTAAATTCATTTTCTTCAGTTAATGCAGTACCAGTCATTCCTGATAATTTAGCATACATTCTAAAGTAATTTTGGAATGTAATTGTAGCTAAAGTTTTTGATTCCCTTTGAATCTTAACTCCTTCTTTTGCTTCAATTGCTTGGTGAAGACCATCTGAATATCTTCTACCTTCCATAAGTCTTCCTGTAAATTCATCTATTATAACTATTTCATTGTCCTTAACCATGTAGTCTTTATCAGCCTTCATAGTATAATTAGCTTTTAATGCTTGTGTAACATAATGTTGTAATTCTAAATTTTGAGAATCTGCATAATTTTCAATTCCAAAATATTTTTCAGCTTTTACAATTCCATCATCAGTTAATAATACTGCACTTGCCTTTTCATCTACATTGAAATCTTTTTCATTTATTAATGTCTTAACAAAATTATCAGCAACATTATAGAACTTAGTAGACTTATCACCCATTCCTGAAATAATAAGAGGTGTTCTAGCTTCATCTATTAAAATAGAATCTACCTCATCCACTATACATAAATTAAGTTCTCTTTGAACTCTATCTGCCATATGAATAACCATATTATCTCTTAAATAATCAAATCCAAATTCATTATTTGTTCCATAAGTAATATCACAACCATAAGCTTCTCTTCTTTGTTGTGGTGTAATTCCATGAATTATACATCCAGTAGTTAATCCTAAAAAACTATATAAAACACCCATTTCTTCCATTTGTGTTTTTGCTAAATAGTCATTTACTGTTATAACATGAACACCCTTACCTGTTAAAGCATTTAAATATGCTGGTAAAGTAGCAACTAAAGTTTTACCTTCCCCAGTTTTCATTTCTGCAATTCTTCCTTGATGTAAAACCATACCTCCAAGTAATTGTACTCTAAAATGCTTCTTTCCAAGTACTCTACTTGAAGCTTCTCTACAAACTGCAAATGCTTCTGGTAACAAACTATCTAAAGATTCACCTTTTGATATTCTATCTTTAAATTCTATAGTTTTTGCTTGTAATTGTTCATCACTTAAGCTTTGCATACTATCATCTAATGCTTCTATTTTATCTGCAATTAATTGAAGTTTTTTAACTTCTCTTTCACTATATGTTCCAAATATCTTTTCTAAAAACCCCATAACATATTTCCTTTCAAGATTAATTTTTTATGTAAATTTAGACAAATTTAAATTAAATACTTAATTTTAAAATTTTATATATTTAATTTACCTATATAAAATTATCTTTTTTATTTTTCACTTAATAAATTATATCATTTATACTATTTATAATTCAACAGAAATGTATATTCATAAAACCAATTTAGTACTTTAGATAAAAATAAAAGGAGCCTTATTAAAAAGCTCCCATTATTAATTAAATATAATCAGGTTCTAATAAACCATAATTTCCATCTTTTCTCTTATATATTACATTGATATTTTCTGTATCACAATCTTTAAATACAAAGAAGTTATGTTCGACTAATTCCATTTGCAATATAGCTTCTTCAGCACTCATTGGCTTTATATTAAATCTTTTAACTTTTACTATTTCTCCTTCGTTGTCATCTTCTTCTGATGCAACTTCATCAAAATTACCAAATCTTAATGATTCATTACTTCTTCTTTGTAACTTTGTTTTTTGTTTTCTAATTTGTCTTTCAAGTTTATTTTCTACTAAATCTATTGATTTATACATATCATCAGTAGATTCCTCACATCTTAAAATTACTCCATTAAAAGGTATTGTTACCTCAAAAATTTGGCTATTTTTTTGAACTGTTAATGTTGCTCTTGCAGTTACATTTGGTTCAAAATATTTATCCATCTTTGAAATCTTTTTTTCTACTATTTCTCTCAATGCAGGTGTTACGTTAATATTCTTTCCAATTACTGTTACTCTCATAAGGTCAACCCCTCTCTTTAAGTTCTAATTATATTTGTTAAGATTTCAATATTTACTATATGTATATATTACCATTTTTCTTCTCATTACTCAAATATCTTTTTCTGAATTTACAGAAAATTTAAACTTATTATCTCTACATAACTCTTTTTTTCTTTCCTTTTCTTAATATTTTACAAAAAAAAAACATCAATTCTTTCGAATTGATGTTTTTTTATAAAGTTAGCTGACCTGGATTTTGACCCCACACTCGCCTGCTGGAGCTTTTGCTACCCGGAATTAACCTCTCACTACTAACACTCTCAGTATTTCTACTGGCAGGACTTACTTCTATACCGCACCATGCTCATTAACTCTTTGTTTAACTTACGTGGATCGTTTCGCCTGCGACTGGCATCGACTTTCATCCACAGACCTAACTTTACATTACTATTATATATCGCTTTTTGCAATTGTCAATACAATAATCCTTTTTGCGCCATTATTTTTCAATATTTTTTTACATTCATTTATTGTTGAACCTGTTGTCATTACATCATCTATTAATATAACCACTTTATTAAATATATCCCTATTATCTTTTATTTTAAAAGCTCCTTCAACATTAATTCTTCTTTCATCTTTACTTAATGTTTTTTGCTCCTTAGTATGCTTAATCTTTAATATACAATTGCTAATAGGAATATCAAGTAAATACCCAATTTTGTACGCTATAAATTTACATTGATTAAATCCCCTATTTTTAATTGCACTTTTAGTCATTGGTACATAGCAAATTACATCAGCCTTAATTTCATTTTTATTTATTATTTCTAATATAAATTTAGATAACACTTCTCCTGCTATAAAATTTTTACTATACTTAAATTCTAAAATTAATCTTTTTAATATACCACCGTAAAACCCATAGGAAATAGCTTCTTTACTTGCCAAATTTACGTTTTTTATTTTACTTCTACAATAATCACATATTCCTACAAATCCCTCTGTTTGGCATATTATACATTTTTCTTCTCTTGGATAAATTATATCTAATAATTCCTCTCCTACTTTTCTCAATAATTTAAGTATTGTTTTTCCCATAAACTTTTATTAAACATCCTCGTTATAACTTTAGCTTTATCCATTTCTTCTGAAACTTCTCTTGATACCATTATAGCTTCACATTGAATATCTTGAGACATATTTACAGCCCCACAAATATAAAGTATTTTTTTATATGAATAATATATATCATCTGCAAACAACATTATCACATTTAAATTTGGAATGTTTCTAATATATTGTCCACAACTATTAGTTATTATGAACAATGTATTACTATATCCTTGGATTATATCACTAACAAATTTAAAATCTTGATTTTTATTATACCTCACAACTCTTATTTCTAATGACTTCAATGTACTACAATAATGATTATACACTTTATTTAACTTTTCCTCTGATGGAACTACAATTAATACTATTCTTTTATTTTCTTTAAACCATTTAAAATACTCAAATAATGAAAGAGGTATATTTTCTTCTAACTTTATTCTAGTATTCATTAATCTAGGTTCAATTATAGGATATTTTTTCATCATATAATTTATTTCTAATTTTTCTCCAATTGGAAAAATATGATCACTTGCATAAATTATAATTTTATTACAATTCCAATATATTTCTTCAACAGCTTCTCTAATATATTCATTGCTTACCTTTGAAAATAAACTTATATCATCAAATATTACTAAATCATAAAATTCAGTTACTTCACTTATTTCCTCAATAAATATATATTTAAAATTATCTTTTAATTTTTCTGACTCTATAATACCATCTACAAAATTATTTAATTCTTTTATCTTTTCAGAAGCATATTTTTTTTCTCTATTGCAAAATATATAAAGTATATTTTTGTTCTTACATATTGTCTTATTAATTATATTTGAAAAAACTGCTATTGTATTAAATGGTCTTGTTTTTATAGATAAAACCTTTGTCTTTTTTGAATCCCATTTACTTATTTTCTTAAAAACATTACTCAATTCCTTATAATTCATAGTATCAGACTCCATTATTTATTCTTCCTTTATCTTATCATCAGATATAATATCTAAAATTCTTTCTTTTAATGATGAATATCTCTCCATACTATTTGTATTATCTACCATATACTTTAATGCCCTTTGATTTCCAACTACTACAACTAATTCTTTTGCTCTTGTTATTCCTGTATATAATATATTTCTATTCATCAAAAATGCTGAACCCATAAATGCTGGTGTTATTATTACTTTAAATTCACTTCCTTGACTTTTATGAATAGTAATTGCATATGCTAATTCTAATTCTTCAACATATAGGTTGTCATATACTATTCTTCTTTCATCATCAAATACAACTGTTACTGTTCTATTTTCTTCACTAATTGACTCAATAAAACCCATATCTCCATTAAAAATACCTACACCTTCATTATCACCATATCCATTTATTCTATTCCATTTTAATGAATAATTATTTTTAGTTTGCATTACCTTATCGCCTTCTCTAAAAACACTATCCTTAAACTTTCTTTCCTTTTTATCTTTACTAGGAGGATTTAATATAGATTGAAGTTCATTATTTAAATTATCTACCCCTAAAATTCCTTTTCTAGTAGGTGAAAGTACCTGAAAATCCCTTATCTTATTCCACTTAGAGTTGAAAAGAGGCAATCTTCTATTTACTAAATCTAAAATAGTTTCTAAAATTTCTTCATTACTTTCTCTATTATCAAAAAAGAAATCTCCACCCTTTTTATTTAAATAAGGTAGTTCACCATTATTTATTCTATGCGCATTTGTTATAATCATGCTTTCTTTTCCCTGTCTAAATATATCCTTTAATCTAACTACCTTAATAAATTCACTATCTATTAAATCCCTTAAAACATTTCCTGGACCTACTGACGGCAATTGATCTGCATCTCCAACTATTATTAGTCTTGTTCCAAGTTTAATTGCCTTAAGTAAACTATTCATAAGCATTATATCAATCATTGATGCTTCATCTACTATTATTACATCACCTTCTAGTGGCTCTCCTTCACCTCTTCCAAAGAATGAATTTTCATTATCACTCACTCCCATTTCTAATAATCTATGTATAGTTTTTGCTTCTCTACCAGTTGATTCTGTCATCCTCTTAGCTGCTCTTCCTGTTGGTGCTGCCAAAAGAACCTTCATTCCATTATTTTCATATATTTCTATTATACATTTAATTATTGTTGTCTTTCCAGTACCTGGACCACCAGTAATTATTTCAATTCCATTTTCAAAGGCACCTAATATTGCTTCTTTTTGAGAATCTGCAAATACTATATTATTTTTTCTTTCAAAACTTGATATTTCAAAAGTAATATCAGAGTTTATAGTTTGAAAGTTTTCAATGCTTAAGGTAATTATCTTATTAGTTACTCCTAATTCACAAAAATAATATGGTAATGAGTATACAGCTTCAATTTCATTTATCTTTTCTATCTTTATTTTTCCTTCTAAGACACTATTATATATATTAACTTCTATTAACTCTTTATCTACACTTAAAATCCTTTGAGCTTCATTTATAAGTTTATCCTTTGGCATATATGTATTTCCAAGCCCTGAAAAACTATTTAATACATATTTTATTCCACTTTGTATTCTAAAATCTGATATAGGTTCAATTCCTAAGCTTTTTGCTATTCTATCAGATGTTAAAAAACCAATTCCTGAAATTTCATCACTTAAAATATATGGATTTTCAGATACAATATTTTGTGCATCTCCACCAAATTTTTTATAAATTTTTAAACATTGATTTATAGTTACCCCATGTTTTTGAAAAAACATTATTATATCTTTGAGTTCCCTAGTTTCTAAATATGATTGATAAATAATATTATATTTTTTCTTCCCAATACCTTCTACTTCTTTTAACCTTTCAATATTATTATCTAATATATTTAATGTTTCTTCTCCAAAAGCCTTTACTATTTTTTTAGCTGTTACTGGTCCTATTCCATGAATTATTCCTGTGCTTAAGTATTTTTCAATTTCTTTTGTGGATGTTGGTAAAACTTCTTTATATTCTTCTACATTAAATTGTCTTCCAAATTGCTTATGTTTAATCCATTCACCCTTAACCTCAATTTGCTGCCCTTCTTTTATTAATGGCATTGTTCCTACAATTGTATTTACTTCTTTATTAGCTGTAATTTTAGCTACTACATAGCCAGTATCCTCACTTTTAAATATTACAGCTTCAACTAAGCCATCTAATATCTCCATATTATCGCTCCAAACATTTTATTTTACTTATTAATATTATATAATTATAACATAAGTGAAATTTTCTTTGTTAAATTAGAACTTACTTATTCACTTATACATTATTAGCATGTAATAAAATTGTTAAACATTATTCTGGAGGTCTATTTATATGTTATTAAAAAATTGTAATATCGTTTTTCTCGATAAAATTGAAAAGGGATCTATATTAATTGAAAACGATGTAATAAAGGAGATAAATCCCAAAATTATAAATACTAATGAGGAAATAGACTGCAAAGGTCTCTATGTTGCTCCTGGATTTATCGATGTTCATATTCATGGTGCTAGTGGATATGATACTATGGATGGTACATTTGAAGCAATAAATGAAATTTCAAAAACAATTTGTAAGTTTGGTACTACTTCGTTTACTCCAACAACAATGACAATGTCTGCTTCAGACATATTAAAATCTATGTTAGCTATTAAGAAAGCTAAAATAGAAGGTACAGATGGTGCACAAGTTTTAGGTGCTCACTTAGAAGGACCATTTATTAGTCCTGGTGCCATAGGTGCTCAAAATTCTAACTATCTAATTAAGCCAAGCTATGAAAACTTCGAAGCTATGACAGGAGATGCAATGGATGCTGTAGTGTCAATTACTATGGCCCCTGAAGTTGATGGAGCAAAAGAATTAGCTAGTATATTAACTGAAAAAGGAATCCGTTGTTCTATAGGTCATACTAAAGCTACTTATGAAGAAGCTATTGAGGGTATAAAAAGTGGATTTTGTCATTCAACACACTTATTTAATGCAATGACTGGTTTTACCCATAGAGAACCTGGAGTTGTAGGCGCAACTTTTGATACTGATATAACTACAGAAACAATTTCTGATGGTATTCATATATCTTACCCATCATTAAGAATTGCTTATAAACAAAAAGGAACTGATAAAACATTATTAGTTACTGATGCAATGTGTGCTTGTGGAATGCCTGATGGAAAATATGCTTTAGGCGGACAACCTGTTATAGTAAAAAACGGTGCTGCTAGACTTGAAAATGGAGCATTAGCTGGATCTGTTTTAACTCTTAATAAAGCAATAAAAAATATTTATGAAAATACTGACTATCCTTTATACGAAATAATTAAAATGGCTTCTTACAACGGAGCAAAATATTGTAAGGTTGATAATAAAAAAGGGCAAATTAAAGAAAATTTTGATGCTGATTTAGTTGTTTTTGATGAAAATATTGATATTAAAATTACTATAATTGGTGGTAAGGTAGTTTATTCTAATTAATATTTTTTACTCTAGAAACTTTGTATTAATTTCATCATAAGATACTTAATCTTTTAATTATAATAAAAAGCGAAGACTTATGTCCTCGCTTTTTATTATAGGTATTTCTTTATTTCATCAACTTTATTTAATTGTTCCCAAGGTAAATTTAAATCATTTCTACCAAAGTGACCATAAGCAGCTGTTTGTCTATATAAAGGTCTTCTTAAATCAAGATCTCTTATAATTGCTCCTGGTCTTAAATCAAATACTTTTTCAACAATGTTAGTTATTTCTTCATCACTTAACTTACCTGTTCCAAAAGTTTCAACTTCAATAGATACTGGCTTTGCAACACCTATTGCATAAGCTAATTGAATTTCTAATTTATCAGCTATACCAGCTGCAACTAAGTTCTTAGCTACCCATCTTGCTGCATAAGCTGCTGATCTATCAACCTTTGTTGGATCTTTTCCTGAGAATGCCCCACCACCGTGTCTTCCATATCCTCCATAAGTATCAACTATAATTTTTCTTCCTGTTAATCCACTATCTCCTTGTGGTCCTCCAACAACAAATCTACCAGTTGGATTAATGTAATATTTAGTTGATTCATCTAATAATTCAGCAGGTATAACAGCTCTTATTACATGCTCCATTAAATCTTCTCTTATTTGTTCTTGACTTACATGTTCATCATGTTGAGTTGATATAACTATTGCATCAATTCTTACTACCTTATTATCATCATATTCCACCGTTACTTGAGTTTTACCATCTGGTCTTAAATATGATAAAGTTCCATTTTTTCTTACTTCTGTTAATCTTCTTGATAATCTATGTGCCATAGCAATTGGTGAAGGCATATATTCAGGTGTTTCATTAGTTGCAAACCCAAACATCATTCCTTGATCTCCAGCACCTACAGCTTCAACTTCATCCTTTTCTCCCTCTCTAGATTCTAAAGCCTCATCAACTCCCATTGCAATATCACCTGATTGTTCATCAATAGATGTTAATACTGAACAAGTATCACAATCAAATCCATATTTAGCTCTATCATATCCAATTTCTTTAATTGTGTTTCTAACTACTTTAGGAATATCTACATAACAAGATGTTGATATTTCCCCCATTACTAGTACCATTCCTGTTGTTACTGCTGTTTCACAAGCAACTCTTGCCATTGGATCCCTTGCTAATATACTGTCTAAAACTGCATCCGAAATTTGGTCACATATTTTATCTGGATGCCCTTCTGTTACTGATTCTGATGTAAATAATCTTTTCATTTTGCTTAGCTCCTCTCATTCTGATATTAATTCTAAGCAATAAAAAAAGTCTCTTGCAAAAAGAAGAGACTTATTATTATCTAATGTCTTCTTATCTTGCAAATTAAAAATTCTGCAGGAATTTGCACCACGTCTACTAGTTTCAAATATTATTACTTGTCACTATCAACAGGTTGCCGGGTTTCACAGGGCCTTTATCCCTCCACCTCTCTGGATAAGAACTAATATCAAATTTTATTTCTAAGAACATTTTATACATATATCCATACTATGTCAATAATTTTTTATTTTTATGTATAACTAATATATAAAAAAAGCATGGTATAAACCATGCTTAAATGGTGGGGGAGGACGGATTCGAACCATCGAAACGAAACGTAACAGATTTACAGTCTGCCCCCTTTGGCCTCTCGGGAACTCCCCCATTTTTGGAGCTTCATGTCGGAGTCGAACCAACAACCTGCTGATTACAAGTCAGCTGCTCTGCCATTGAGCCAATGAAGCTTATTTGGTGGAAACAACAGGGATCGAACCTGTGACCCTCTGCTTGTAAGGCAGATGCTCTCCCAGCTGAGCTATGCTTCCATAATTAATTTGAAAATTTTAAATGGTGGGGGAGGACGGATTCGAACCATCGAAACGAAACGTAACAGATTTACAGTCTGCCCCCTTTGGCCTCTCGGGAACTCCCCCATTTTTGTTTTATAACTTTGTGCCGTTCGTTTTGTTACTGCCGAACTGACAAGGACTAGTATATAATTAAACCAATTATATTTCAACCACTATTTTAGCCTATTATCCCTAATTATATGTAATTAAATTTAAATTACTCTCTTTTTCTCCATTTTAATATAATTTTCTTTTTATACTTTAAATATATTTCCCTTATATTTTAGTAACACATTTATTTTTAATAAATATAGTATAAGTACAAGGATAGCATTTTAATATATTTTTATTTAATTATAAAAATATAAACTTTATTTTTTATAAAAATTATATTATTGCTTTATAAGTCATATATTTATATGAGATAAAATTTCATGAAGAATTTTAATATATGCTTCCTTATTTATAACAAATAAAAATAATCTTCATTATAAAGATAGGGGTGAATTATTTGATTAAAAGGAAATTTAATTATAAATCTAATTTAGCTTACTATGAAATTGCTGAATTTATGATAAAATATATTAATCCTAATAGTATTATAGTTTGTATTGGTACTGATAAATGTGTTGGTGATTGTTTGGGACCACTTGTTGGAACATTTCTTGAAGAACATAATTTTCCCTTACCTGTATATGGAACATTAAAGGATCCTATTCACGCATTGAATTTAGATAAAAAACTAGAAGAAATAAATAAATTACACCCTAATGCATGTATAATAGGAATAGATGCTTGTCTTGGAGATACAAATTCCATTGGCGAGATTCATACACGCGATTATCCAATTCATCCTGGAAAGGGTGTTGGAAAATCATTACCTGATGTTGGTGTTGCCTCAATAATTGGAATAATTGATTCTAGCGATGCAGCTGAATTTTTTACTTCTCGCAGTATACGACTTCATTTAGTATTTGAAATGGCAAAAGTTATTTCTAACGGCTTAATTAATGCCTATTATCTAAATTCGTTATCAAATAAACAATGCTAGAACTGTACTACTTCTAGCATTGTTTATTTTAAAAACCAAACTCTAATCTATTAAAGTAATTTCCTTATTAGTAAACTCATTGTCCAATTTTGATGCATATTTAAGCACCTCTCCAGTTCCTAATGCTACAGCTTCTATAGAATTACTTGCAACATTAACCTTAATGCCTGTACTATCTTCGATAAGCTTATCTAACCCATCTATTAACGCTCCTCCACCAGTCATTAATATCCCCCTTTCGATTATATCTGCGGCTAATTCTGGAGGAGTTTGCTCTAAAACAGATTTTACACTTTCTAAAATCATTGAAACCGGCTCCATTAAAGCTTCTCTTAATTCTTCAGTTGAAATTAAAACTTCACCAGGTAACCCAGTTATTAAATTCCTACCTTTTATACTTGTTGATATATTTCTCGAATCTTTAAAAACTGATCCTACACTAACTTTTAAATCTTCAGCAGTCTTTTCTCCGATTAAAATCTTATATTTCATCCTTACATATTTAATAATTGCTTCATCAAACTTATCTCCAGCTACTTTTATAGACTCTCTAATAACTACTCCACCTAAAGATATAATTGCAATATCAGTTGTTCCTCCACCAATATCAACTATCATATGACCATTAGGCTGTGTTATATCAAGTCCAGCTCCAATTGATGCTGCTAATGGCTCCTCTATTAAATTAACCTTTTTAGCTCCTGAATTAATAGCTGCATCTATAACAGCTCTTTTTTCAACTTCTGTTGCTTCTGATGGAATACAAACTACAACTCTAGGTGCAATTACTCTTCTCTTTCCTAATGCCTTTTTTATAAAACTTTTAAGCATTTTTTCTGTAATATCATAATCTGATATTACCCCATCTCTTAATGGCCTAACCGCTATAATATTTCCTGGTGTTCTCCCTATCATTTTTCTTGCTTCTTCACCAACTGCTAAAACTTTATTATTATTTCTATTAATTGCTACAACTGAAGGTTCTTTTAAAACTACTCCCTTGCCTTTTACATATACAAGTACAGTAGCAGTGCCTAAATCAATTCCTAAATCGCTACCAGCTCTCCAAAACCACATTTTATTCACTCCTATATATACTAAAACTTCGAAATATTTGTTTTTTCTTCAAATTTATTCATTTTTATTATATATGTAATGAATTTATCATTCAATATCTTTATAGGTCATTTGCTTTATATTTCATTTTTGTGGCTTTTCCACCTCTAATATGCCTTTCTGATTTATTTAACTCTAATATCAAATGTGTCTTTTCTGCTATTGCTGGATTTATCTTAGGTAATCTTTCTGTCATATCCTTATGAATTGTACTCTTGCTTACTCCAAATACTTTTGCTGTTTTTCTTATTGTTGCCTTTGAGTCAATAATATATTGAGCTACTTCTAAAACTCTTTCTTCTATATAGTCTTTCAAAATTATACCTCCTTAACTTACATCTATTTATTATTTACTTAATCTTCAAAAAAATTCATAATATCTAAAATTAAATAATTTATATAAGTATCAGTCATTTAAAATGACTGATACTTAGTAAATTATTTAGCAATAAAATAAGCACTTGGATCAACATCTTTTCCATTTACATCTTCTACTTGAACATTTAAAACATCTCCACAAAGCTTTGATGTAAATATTCCTGAAGTATTTCCTACAGTACCTATTTCAGTACCAGCGCTAACTACATCTCCAACGGCTACTTTGACATCTTCACTTAAGTTAGCATATTTTGTTTTTAATCCATTTGCATGAGCAATAACTACAAATGTTCCGTCTGTAGTGTTGCTTGATACTTCTTCAACCTTTCCTTCTGCAGCTGCTTTAACAACAGTCCCTACAGCAGCATTTATATCTATTCCCTTTCTAGATGTATCTTCAGTCTTATTTTCATCTGAATAAGTTCTTATCATCTTTCCAAATTCTCTTGAAATAGCTACTTCACCATCTATAGGAAATGATAATACTACATTGTTATCAGTTCCTGCTGAAACATCAACACCAGCTTCTTGATCTAAATTATTATCTTGTGAAACTTGTTCTCCATTATCATTTGCTACTTTATTTTCATTGTTTATATCATTTGTATTATTAGTAATATCTTTTTGAAGTGATTCTTCATTATTTGCTAACTTATCATTACTTTCCACTCTTTCAGCATTTTGCTTATTAACATTTGAATCAACTTCTGAAGAATTACTGTCTTGAACATCATTTAAAGATAATTCATTACTTGTTTTATTTTGCTCCTTAGCAACAGAATTTTTCTTAATAGTAAATGCTGCTATAGTTGCAACTACACATAGACATACAAGTAAAACTAAGTAAAAGCCCTCCTTTCTGAAAAAGTCCTTTACTTTATTTTTTTTATTTTGGTCCATTTCAACACCTCCTTTCTTGTATTCTTACCTAAAAAATTAAATTAATTCAATTTAAATCCAGTTTTTTTACGTCAAATTTATATAAAAAAAAACAAAAAAGGGGCTGTCGCACTAAAAATTTTATATACAATATATTGTTTTAAAAAATAAAAATCAACACAATATATTGTAGTATTTATTCTTAATGCGACATTCCCTTTTTGCAACATATTTTTATAGAATTATTATTGTTCAAACCTTAAATTTTGTATTTTAATTCCTGTATAATAATGCTTTAATATTTCATCATATTTCTTCCCCTCTTTTGCCATAACATTAGCCCCATATTGACTCATACCAACATCATTACCATATCCAATACAATTAAATTTAACTACATTATCATTTATTTCATAATTAAAATTAATAGAATTTAATCCTAATAAAAGCATAAACTCATTTCCACTAATAACTTTATTTCCTACCTTAATTTCTAAAACCCCTCCTGAGTCGCTTCTAGATAAAATTTCAATACTTTCATTAATATTATCTAAAGTTAACTTAGCATTAGGATACTTACTATTTATTATATATACTAATTTACCTACTGTAATTTCTTTTATCGTATTATAATTAGGGGAATCTTCCTCTCCAAGACTATCCACAGGCTTAAGATATGGAATTTTTCCAATTCCAATTATATCTGATGCTTCCGTCTTTCCTGAACTAACTAAAAAAGTTAACGGATATAATATTATTTCATTATCATATGTTAATACCATTCCTCTTGTTGACTCAACTGCACTTTGCACCTTATTCCAATACCTTTCTCCATTTTCATCTCCCCATTTATTAATCAATTCATTTTTTGATGAATAAACCTGACAATGTGCTGAGTTACATATATCTGCTCCATTAGCCTCATTACAATGCTTTATCTTCTTATTTATGGCATACGTTCTTGATATTATCGCTTGACTCTTTAAAGCCTCATCATTAAAACTAATTGGCATTATATTTGCAACTACACTACATATATATTCCTCTAAATCAATCTCTTCTATTCTATCTTCTAATGTAATATAAACTGATATTTTATCATTACTATTAATAGCTACTTCATTATTTTCCTCATTTACAACTTCCTCACTAACATTACTTACATAATCATTATTACTATTACTTAAATTAGCACTATCATTTTTTTTCTTTAATAGACTTACATTAATATCTGCTTTCATGGTTATCATAGGTATTATTATCATAAATAATATAATACAAAAACTAGTAATAAATATTAACTTAAACCTTATATCTCCCTTAAATTTAATTTCCTTCATAATACCCCCAGCCACTAATATTACATCTATATATATGTTTTTATATATTAAATAATTCTATTTCCAAAGTTAATATTCTCCCCAATTTATAATTTTCATTCAATAAATAGTTACTTTTTATAAAACAAAAATAAGGAACCCCTAAGGCCCCTTATTTATGAATTCTATATATTTCAGCTCCAAGCTTCTTAAATTTTTCTTCTATATTAGTATATCCTCTATCAATATGATAAACTTCACCTATTTCAGTTTCTCCATTTGCTACTAATCCAGCTAATATCATTGCTGCACCTGCTCTTAAATCAGTTGCTTTAACTTCACACCCTGTAAGTGTTGATACACCTTCTACTATAGCTATTCTTCCATCAATTTTTATATTTGCTCCCATTCTTCCTAATTCGCCAACATGCATAAATCTATTTTCAAATACTGTTTCAGTTATTACACTAACTCCTCTTGTAATTGATAATAAAGCCATGATTTGAGCTTGCATATCTGTTGGAAATCCTGGATAAGGCATTGTCTTTATATCAACAGGCTTCTTTTCCTGGGTTCCATCTACAATAATCTTTTGTCCATCTATACTACAATAAACTCCACATTCCTTTAATTTTTCAATAGTTGGCATTAAATGCTCTTCATTAACTCCATTTATTGTTATCTTACTATTAGTAATTCCTGCTGCAACCATAAATGTTCCAGCTTCTATTCTATCAAATATAGGTGTAAATGGTTCTGGCTGTTTTAATTGTGATACACCATGTATAGTAATTTTTCCATATCCTGCTCCTTCAATTTTAGCACCCATAGAATTTAAAAATCTTGCTAAATCCCATATTTCTGGTTCTTCTGCTGCATTTTCTATTACTGTAATCCCCGGTGCTAAAATAGCTGCCATCATAATATTTTCAGTAGCTCCTACTGAAGGAAAATCTAAATATATTCTATTTCCATGTAACTTATCAACTTTAGCTTCAACATATCCATATCCAATTTCAGATTCTATGCCTAATGATTTAAAGCCCTTTAAATGTAAATCTACAGGTCTACTTCCAATATTACATCCCCCAGGCATTGATATTTTACATCTACCAAATCTAGCTAACATAGGTCCCATAACTAAAAAAGATGCTCTCATTTTTCTAATTAATTCACTATTAGGATCCACTTCCTTTAAATTTAAAGTATTTATCTTTAAATCCCCTGTTATTGATGAAAATTGCACTTCACAATTTAACTCTCGTAATAAATTAATTAAGACAGTTACATCTTCTAACATAGGTACTTTTTTTAAAATTATTTCAGTTGGATTTAAAATAGTTGCAACTATAATGGGTAATACTGAATTTTTTGCAATACTTATATCAACCTCTCCTTGAAGCTTTCTCCCACCTCTAACTATGATTTTTTCCATATTATCCTCCATATTTATTGTTAGTATGTTACAAAAATTACTGGTGTTCCTATAATTAAATACGAACCTGTATCATATTTAATTCGTCCAATGTTTATATCTTGATCATTTTCAGATATAGCCTCTGAAATATAACCATTATTTATATTTAAAGACTCTTTTATTTTTAAATGTAAATCTTCTTCTAAATCATCAATTGGCTTTTTCCCTTCTGTATTTATCTTTCCCTTAATAAAAGAAAAATACCTTTCATTTATAAAATTATCACTTCTTATTTCCTTAGATAATTCATTCAAATCCTTTTCTATTTTATTAACATCATTATTTATTAAAATAATTTGAACTTTTGTTAAATCTCCATACTTATAAATATTGACATCATAATTGATGCCATCTTTTTCTGCATTAATACTATTATTTTCTTCTATATTTATTAAATAATTATTTCTTTCAAAAAGTTCCTTTATCCTTAAATATTCATTCTTTAAGGACTCACTTACTGTATATTCAACTTTAATTCCATTTTCAACAAAATCATAATTATCTATTACGTATTTTTCAATTTTTTCAAAATCATTATTTTTTGCTTCACATTTGTATTCTTTATTATTAATAACTAATAGAGAAAAGATTAAAAGAAATATTAAAAATACCTTTTTCATATTACATATCCCCTGCCTTTCCTCTAAAATTATTGTCCAAACTATATTTTTTATACATAAATATTTTTCTTACTTTAAAATCATTTGTGAATTTAAATAGTTTATCTAATATCATATATATTACTAAACTTATAAAATAGTTCTTTTTATTCTAAATTTAATATAATTCTCTACTAAATTCGTCTATATATTTCATTATATTCAATACTTAAAAGATAATTATATAAATTATTTTTTACAAAAAAAAATAAGAAAATCACTTTTTAGCGATTTCCTTATTTAAACATAATTTATTTTAATTTCAATCTTGCCTTTGCTCTTAATAGCGCTCTATTTGCTCTTTCTATATCGATACGCTCTTCTTTATTATTTAATCTTTCTTTTGCTCTCTTTAAAGCTTCTTCAGCACGATTTACATCAATTTCATCAGGAAAATTAAAAGAATCACAACAAAAATTAATTGTATCATCCTTAATATATACAATTCCTGAAGATGTAAATAATCGTTTCTTTTCACCTGTACTTGTTGTATAACTACTTACTGTTGGAACAGTAGCAACTATAATTGGTGCATGATTTACAAGAAATTCAATATTTCCATTGCTCTCTGATGTTGATAAGCTAATAACTTCCTCAGTTAATTTTTCACGTCCTGGAGCTACAATATTAAGTTTTGCTGTCTTCCCCATAAATTACATCTCCTATTTCATATTCTTAGCTTTTTCTACAACTTCTTCTATAGTTCCAGCAAATAAGAATGCTGATTCTGGTAAATCATCATATTTACCTTCTAATATTTCTTTAAAGCCTCTTACAGTCTCCTTAACTGGAACATATCTTCCCTTCATACCTGTAAATTGCTCTGCTACTGTAAATGGTTGAGATAAGAATCTTTGAATTCTTCTAGCTCTTGCAACTACAGCCTTATCTTCATCTGATAATTCATCAACACCTAAAATAGCAATTATATCTTGTAATTCTGTGTATCTTTCAAGAATATTCTTTACTTCTGTTGCAACTTCATAATGTTCCTTACCAACTATTCTTGGATCAAGAATTCTTGAAGAAGATTCTAATGGATCAACAGCTGGGAATATTCCTAAAGATGAAATAGCTCTAGATAATACTGTTGTAGCATCTAAGTGCGTAAATGTAGTTGCTGGTGCTGGGTCAGTTAAATCATCTGCTGGAACATATACAGCTTGAACTGATGTTATTGAACCATTTTTTGTTGAAGTAATTCTTTCTTGAAGAGCTCCCATTTCTGTTGCTAATGTTGGCTGATATCCAACTGCTGAAGGTATTCTTCCTAATAAAGCTGAAACTTCTGAACCAGCTTGTGTAAATCTAAATATATTATCTATAAATAATAAAACATCTTGTCCTTGATCTCTAAAATATTCAGCCATTGTTAATCCTGTTAATGAAACTCTCATTCTCGCTCCTGGAGATTCATTCATTTGACCAAATACTAATGCAGTTTTATTAATAACACCTGAATCCATCATTTCATGGTAAAGATCATTTCCTTCTCTAGATCTTTCTCCTACTCCTGTAAATACAGAAATTCCACCGTGTTCTTTTGCTATATTATTAATTAATTCTTGAATTAATACAGTTTTCCCTACTCCGGCTCCTCCAAATAGACCAATCTTACCACCCTTTTGATATGGAGCAATTAAATCAATTACCTTTATTCCTGTTTCAAACATTTCTGGTTCTAAAGATTGCTCCTTAAAGCTTGGCGCTGGTCTATGTATAGGATATGTTTCATCAGCTTCTATAGTTCCTTTATTATCTATAGGTGTTCCTAAAACATTGAATAATCTTCCTAATACATTTTTACCTACTGGTACTGATATTGGCTTGCCTGTATCTACAGCCTTCATACCTCTTCTTAATCCATCAGTAGATTCCATTGCTATTGCTCTAACAATATCATCTCCAACATGTTGCTCAACTTCTACAACTAACTCTCTATCACCCATATCAATTTTAATTTCATTGTATATGTTTGGTAAAGAAGTTTCATCAAATTTTATATCAACTACAGGTCCAATTACTTGAACTACTTTTCCAATTTTATTTTCAGTCATACTTCTTCCTCCTTGCTACTTTTGAGCTTCGGCTCCCCCAACAATTTCTGAAATTTCTTGCGTTATTATACCTTGCCTAATTCTATTAAACTTTATATTAAGACTTTGCAATATATCATTTGCATTTTCTGTAGCACCATCCATTGCTGTCATTCTAGCACTATGTTCACTTGCCTTGGCATTTAACATACATGTTTTAAGTTGACTCTTTAAATACATATCAATTGCATTTTTAAATACAGCTTCTTTATCTGGTTCAATTATATATTTTTCATCTTCACAGCTTTCATTTTCTATAGGCAATATTTTAACACTTTTTACTTCTTGTTTAACTGGAGAAATAAATTCTGTATATACTATATTTACTTCAGAAACCTCTCCTTTTTCATATAAATATATAGCATCATTATATATCTTATTAACATCCTTAGTAGCAGGTATATCTGGTAAATCTACATATTCAGCATATGTACTTATTCCATATCTTGAAGCATATGAAATCCCTTTACTTCCAGCAATAACAACCTTAGCTCCACCACTTTTCTTAACTAAGTTATTTAAATACATAATTATATTATTATTATAACCTGAACATAATCCTGTGTCTGAAGTTAATACAATATATAGCTTATCTCCTTCGAAGCTTTTATAATAAATTGAGTCAAAATCTTCTGGCATACTAGCAGCAACTTCATTAATAACTTCTGTACACAAATTATTATATTGCTCATTAGCTACAAGCTCTTTTCTAGCTTTTCTGAGTTTAGAAGTAGCAACAAGCCCCATAGCTTTAGTTATTTTTCTAGTACTTTCAACTGACTTTATTCTTCTTTTAATTTCTATAAGTCCCGCTGCGCCCACTGTTTTACCTCCTAAAGAATTGCATAGCTATAAAAAGCTATGCATCTTTTAAAAATTCTTTCTTAAATTCAATTATACATTTTTCAATGTTTTCTTTTAAGTTATCACTTAATTGTTTTTCATCTATTATTTGCTTTAATACATCTCTATGATGTGTATCCATAAATTCTAAGAATTCATCTTCAAATCTTCTTATATCTTTTACTCTTATATCAGATAAGAAATCATTTAAAGTTGCATATAATATAACTATTTGTTTTTCAACATCCATAGGCTTGTATTGTTCTTGTTTTAATACTTCTAATATTCTTTTACCTTTTTCTAATCTTCTCTTAGAATCAGAATCTAAGTCAGATCCAAATTGAGCAAAGGCTGCAAGTTCTGTATATTGTGCAAGCTCTAATCTTAAAGTTCCTGAAACTTGTTTCATTGCTTTAATTTGAGCATTACCACCAACTCTTGATACTGAAATACCTGCATTTACTGCTGGTCTTTGTCCAGTATTAAATAACTCACTTTCTAAGAATATTTGACCATCAGTTATTGATATTACATTAGTTGGAATATATGCTGTTACATCTCCTGCTAATGTTTCTATTATTGGAAGTGCAGTTAATGATCCTCCACCATGCTCTTTAGATAACTTTGCAGCTCTTTCTAAAAGTCTTGAATGGATATAGAATACATCTCCTGGGTAAGCTTCTCTTCCTGGTGGTCTTCTAAGTAATAATGACATTGTTCTGTAAGCTACTGCATGCTTAGATAAATCATCATATATTATAAGAACATCTTTCCCCTTATGCATGAAATATTCACCCATACTACATCCTGCATATGGAGCTAAGTATTGAAGTGGTGCACTTTCTGATGCAGTTCCTGCAACAATTATTGAATAATCAAGTGCTCCCATTTCCTCTAATGTATTAACTATATGTGCAACTGTTGATTGTTTTTGTCCAATAGCTACATATATACATATTACATCTTTACCCTTTTGATTTAAAATAGTATCTACTGCAATTGCAGTTTTACCTGTTTGTCTATCACCAATTATAAGTTCTCTTTGTCCCTTTCCAATTGGAACCATAGAATCAATTGCCTTAATACCTGTTTGTAATGGCTCATTTACTGAAGATCTATCAATAATGCTTGGTGCTGGAACTTCTATTGGTCTAGTTCCTGAATAATTAATAGGTCCTTTACCATCTATTTCTTCACCAAGTGGATTTACGACTCTTCCTAAAATTCCTTCCCCCACAGGTACTTCAACTATTTTATTTGTTCTTTTAACTATGTCGCCTTCTTTAATTCCTTCTTCAGATCCTAATAAAACGCATCCAACGTTATCTTGCTCTAGATTTAAAGCCATTCCATATACATTATTTGGAAACTCTAAAAGTTCACCTTGCATGCAATCATCTAATCCATAAACTCTGGCAATTCCATCACCAATTTGGATTATCGTACCTGAATCAGAAGTTTTTATTTGATTTTCATATCTTTGTATTTCTTTTTTTATGATAGATGTTATTTCTTCTGGTTTTATATTCATGCAATCACCTCTATTCCGTAGTAAGCATTAGCTTTTTCAAGTCTTCTAATCTTGTTTTTACAGTTCCATCTATGATGTCATTTCCTATTCTTACATAAATTCCACCTAAGATTTCTGGATCTATTATTTTTTTCAATATAATATCTTTGTTATACTTCTTTTCAAGCTTTTCTACTAAGGAATTATATTCATATTCTTCTAATGGAATTGTAGTTTTAACAATTCCTTGCAAAACATTTAATTTATCTAAATGGATTTTTTCCATTTCTTTTAATTTTTCTTTTAAGAATAATATTCTATCTTTTTCTATTAATATTAATAAAAACGATAAAAGTTCTTCATCTATTTTTCCTTTAAAAATATTAATAAAAACTCTCTTTTTTTGTTTCGTACTTATTTGAGGATGCTTAATTACTTCTTGAAACTCTTCATCCTTGTCAATAAGCTCGCATATTTCTCTTAAGTCACCCAGATATTCGTCAACTTTCCCATTTTTTTCAGCAACTTCATATAGTGCAAGGGCATATCTTCGGTCTAAATATTCATACATATTTAATTACCTACCTCTGAAATAAACTCGTCAATTAACTTCTTATTTTTTTCTTCATCAATATTCTTTTCAATTACTTTCTTAGAAAGTTCTAAAGCTAAATCTATTGCTTCTTTCTTTAAAGAATATTCTACTTTTTCTCTTTCTCTGTCAATTTCAACTCTAGCTCTTTCAATAATTAAATTTGCTTCTGATTTTGCATCTTCAACAATTTCATTATAAACTTTTTCAGCCTTTTTCTTATGAGCCTCTGTAATTGCTTTTCCTTCTTCTTTTGCTCTATTCAATGCTCTCTCATTTTCAATTGCAATCATTCTAGCTTTATCTGTAGCTTCCTCAGCACTATCAAGCCTATCATTTATATAATCTTCTCTTTCATCTATTATTGCTTTAACTTTACCAAAAAAGAAATGTTTTAGTATAGCTAAAAGAATAATAAAGTTAATAACTGAGGCTAATATTAATCCTAAATTTATTTCCATTTATTTCTTTCGCCTCCCCTTTGGAGTACTTAATATTTTTAATAATTAGCTTAATCCAACGAATATTAAAATGATTGAAACTAATAATCCATATATAGCTGTTGCTTCAGCAAAACCTGCTCCTATCATTAAAGCTGTTGTTATCTTACCACTTGCTTCTGGTTGTCTAGCTATACCTTCTACTGCCTTTCCTGTTGCATTTCCTATTCCTATAGCTGCTCCTATACCTACTAATACTGATATTGCAGCTGCTAATGCTCTTACTGAAATTTGATCCATAATAAATTCCTCCTAAACTTTGTTTTTTACTTTAGTCTTTTTGATTAATAAATAAATTTAATAACTAAATCATTAATTTAGATTTTTTGCTTAGTGCTCTACTGTTATCTTTATATTTATCATTGTTAACATTACAAAAATAACCATTTGAATACAACCATCAAATATATCAAAATATGCATGTAGTGGCACTGGTAGTCCAATTTGTGCAATCCAAGCAATCTTATCCAATGATTCATAAACTAATTCTACTAAGAATGATGCTGCCAAGATATTACCAAATAATCTTAATGATAATGATACTGGAAGCATAACTCTTTCAATTACATTTATTGGTAACATCATAAGCATTGGTTGTCCATAACCTAAGAAATAATGCCCAATTCCAATTTTTTTCATTGTATATCCTTGAATTACTACAAATGATATTAAACCTAATGCAAGTGTTACACTAAAGTTATTGGTAACAGGTGTTATACCAACTAAACCTAACAAATTCATAGTAACTATAAAAACTGCTAATGTTCCTATAAATGGTATCATATCTCCATACTGTTCACCCATATTTGCATTTACAACATTTTGAATTGTGGTATATATGTATTCTACTAGCACTTGTTTTTTTCCAGTAGGCCTACGTTTTAAATCTTTTGTTGCCCACCATGCCAATATTCCTATTAATAATACAAGTACTAATTGAATTATAGCTTCTGGCTTAATATCAATTACTAGCTTTCCAATATTAAAAGAAAAAATAGGATGAGTTAATTCCATCTACTCACTTCCTTTCCGACTTCTTATCCAGCTAAAAATTATAATAGGGAAATGTGAAATAAATCCTCCCAAGTAAGTTAAGAGATAGAATAAATTTTTTGCAAACAACATTGCAAATAATGCTACGCACAATATCCTAATTATATAACTTAATGGAAATATAATTTTTGGAATAGTAGTTACTCCATTTAAATTCTTGTCCAAAATAATTCCACTTACTAAAAAATTAGCTATAGAAACCGCCAATCCAAATAAATATATAAGTGAAATATTTGTCCCAAAAAAACAATAAAGAATAATAGATATACATATCCCTAACACAATATCATATTTAACTGAATTCTTTAATAATAGCTTCACTTCAGTAGTCATCTATCATCCTCCTATTAATCGTATGTTATTATACGCCTCCCTTAAAATTAATGTAAATCTTATTTTACTCTATTTTTTATAGTTTTCAGCTATATTTTGCCTTTATAACTCAATACTTCTTTATTACTTACCTAAATTGCTATTTTTAAGCATTTTCTTTTTTTTTGACAAATAAAAAATTAAAATTTCTTTTTTTTAAATTTTCTTAATATTCCATCTTTCGCCTTTTTATATTTGTTAACGTTTCATAAATTATAATTTTTATTAATTTTTATAAAATTTATTATTATTTTAATTAATTTATTTTATTTTTTTATTATTCCCCACTTTTTATTATATATGTATTCAATGAAATACTATTAAATTATGAATAATTTACTTTTAATTTATTCATAATTTTTTTTAAATTTTTTTTCATTTTATAATTAATCGCAATATTTTTCCATATTATTCTATTTATTATGCTAAAATTCAAAAGGGGATGTCGCACTAAAATTTTTATACACAATATATTGTTTAAAAAAATAAAAATCAATACAATATATCGTAGTATTTATTCTTAATACGACATCCCCTTTTCATTATAGTACTACTCTCTTTCAACAACCAATGCAGTTCCCATTCCTCCACCTATACAAAGAGTTGCTAGTCCTTTTTTAGCATCTCTTTTTTGCATTTCATGAAGTAATGTAACTAAAATTCTAGCTCCTGAAGCACCTACTGGATGACCAAGTGCAATTGCTCCCCCATTAACATTTACTTTATTCATATCAAAATTTAAATCTTTAGCAACTGCTAAACTTTGTGCTGCAAATGCTTCATTTGCTTCAATTAAATCCATATCTTCCACTGTTAATCCAACACCTTCTAATGCCTTTTTAGTTGCGTGGAATGGCCCATATCCCATTATTGAAGGATCTAATCCCTTACTTCCATAAGAAAGTATCTTTGCCATTGGTTTTAATCCTAATTGAGCTGCTTTTTCTGCACTCATAACTACAAATGCTGCTGCTCCATCATTAATTCCAGATGCATTAGCAGCTGTAACTGTACCATCTTTAATGAATGCAGGCTTTAATTTTTCCATCTTTTCAATTGTTGAACCAAATCTAGGGAACTCATCTTGTGCAAATACCTTTGGTTCTCCCTTTCTTTGTGGTATAATAACAGGTACAATTTCATCTACAAATCTACCTTCTTTAATAGCCTTTTCAGCCTTTAATTGTGAATTTAATGAGAACTCATCTTGCATTTCTCTTGTTAATCCCCATTCTTTAGCAATATTTTCAGCAGTTACTCCCATATGATAGTTATTAAATGCATCCCATAAAGCATCCTTTATCATAGTATCAACTATTTTTCCATCACCCATTCTTTGTCCCCATCTTGCTCCTGGAACAGCATATGGTGCGGCAGACATATTTTCCATACCACCAGCAACCACTACATCACAATCTCCTGCCTTTATCATTTGAGCTGCTAATGCAACACATCTTAATCCTGATCCACAAACTTTATTTATTGTCATTGCAGGAACTTCTACTGGTAATCCAGCTTTTACAGCAGCTTGTCTAGCTACATTTTGACCTTGAGCTGCTTGTATAACATTCCCCATTACTACTTCTTCAACTAATTCTGGTTTTATTCCAGCTCTATTTACAGCTTCTTTAATTACTATTGCTCCTAATTCTGATGAAGGAACATCCTTTAATGATCCTCCAAATGATCCAATTGCAGTTCTTACTGCACTAACTATTACTACCTCTCTCATAAAAATCCTCCTATTAATTTACCCTAAAATCATAATAGTGCTAATTGCTTAAATTGTTAAACAATTAACACTATTATTATACCACTTTATTTTTTCCATTTTCAACTAATTTTAAAAATATTTTACTTTTCATTTAAAGTTTTAATTATTTTAATAATCTTATTTTTTACTTATAGTTAATAAACTTATATTACATTTAATATATTAAGAGATGTTTTTTTACTTACTATATAATTGCAAGCTAAACATCATCTATATTTAATGATAAGTTTATTTCTTTATAACTTGGAACTAACTGCCTTAATTCAACTCCTGCACACTTAAACATCATTTTAGATGCCTTTACTGAATCAGTATTAGAATATTTATCACTTAAATAAACTACTTCACTAATCCCTGATTGAATTATTGCCTTTGCACATTCATTACATGGAAAAAGTGCTACATATATTTTACATCCTGATAAATCCTTTCCCTTTGCATTTAGTATTGCGTTTAATTCTGCATGAACAACAAAAGGATATTTTGTATTTAACATTTCTCCTTCTTTTTCCCATGGAAATTCATCATCTGAACATCCCTTTGGTAAACCATTATATCCTATACTTTCTATTACATTATTTTTATTTACTATACAAGCTCCTACTTGTGTATTTGGGTCCTTACTTCTCTTTCCAGATAACAATGCTACTGACATAAAGTAATCATCCCAACATAAGTAACCTTCTCTTTTTGCCATTTTTATTACAACCTTTCATTTAATTTTTAATTAATAGCTTATGTATAAATTAATCATTATCTAAATTTAAAAAATGCGAAAACCTACTGGCTTCGCACTTTTTTTATTTTTATTTAGTTCCAAAAAGTCTATCTCCAGCATCACCAAGACCTGGTACAATATACCCCTTTTCATTTAATTTTTCATCAATAGATGCTAAATATATATCAACATCTGGATGTTTCTCTTGTACAAGCTTAACTCCTTCTGGAGAAGAAATTAAACACATTAATCTAATCTTTTTAGCTCCTCTTTTCTTTAATAAAGAAATAGCATCAGCTGCAGAACCACCTGTTGCTAACATTGGGTCTACTACAATTATATCTCTTTCAGCTATATCTTGAGGTAACTTACAGAAATATTCTACTGGTTGAAGTGTTTCTTCATCTCTATATAATCCAATATGCCCTACCTTAGCTGCTGGTATTAAGTTTAATATTCCATCAACCATTCCAAGACCAGCTCTTAATATTGGTACTATAGCAATCTTCTTACCTGCTAACATTTGGCACTTTGTTTTACAAATTGGAGTTTCTACTTCAACTTCCTCTGTTTCTAAATCTCTTGTAACTTCATAAGCCATTAGCATAGAAACTTCTTCTACTAATTCCCTAAAATATTTTGATCCAGTATCCTTACTTCTAATATATGCTAACTTATGTAATATTAAAGGATGTTTAATTTCTGTTACTTTACTCATTGTTAATTTCCTCCTAGTTAAACCTTAAATATATTTAATTACTTAGAATATTTCTTTTCAATTTCTGTTATCTTATTTATTCTTCTTATATGCCTATCGCCTTCAAATTCTGCTCCTAAAAATGCTTTTACTATATCTATAGCAAGACCTTTTCCTACAACTCTTTCTCCCAAAGTTAATATATTAGCATCATTATGTTCTCTAGTTGCATGAGCACTAAATGTGTCTGAGCAAAGTGCTGCTCTTATTCCCGGAACCTTATTTGCTGCTATTCCTATTCCTATTCCTGTTCCACAAATTAATATACCAAAATCAAATTCTTTAGCTACTACAGCCTCTGCAACTGGCAATGCAATATCTGCATAATCACAAGCTTCTTCTGAATATGTTCCAAAGTCTTTAAATTTAATATTTTGAGATTTTAAATACTCTGCTATTTCTGCTTTTAAATTTAATCCACCATGGTCACAACCTAATGCAATTTTCATAAAATCCACCTTTCTATAATTGTCTATTTTATAAAAAAAGAAGAATAGGTTCCCCCATCCTCCTTGATTATACTTCTAAAATATCATATCCTGCAGCTTTATTTAATCTATTCATAATTGCAAGCCCAACACCATTTTCTTCAAATCCTTGACATAAAATATATTGAACTCTTAAATCATCACATTTTCTTAATGCCTCAAAAAGATTTTTTGCAATTTCCTTTAAATCATTTTCACTACCTAGTGATATAACTTTTCCATTATTAAATTTATTTAAATTTTCATTTGTAGTTAATATTGCTACATCATTACCTTTTTCTATATAATTCTCTACTATTTCATTAATTATTTCAATAGTTTTTTCATTTTTCCCCTTAATTATTTTTAAATGAGCATTTGGAGCATAATGCTTATACTTCATTCCAGGAGCTTTTGGTTTAAAATCATCATTAGGTTTTGATTTTAATGCTTTATCTAATTCTATTTCTGGATTTATTTCCTTAAGCATTTCCAATGTAATTCCACCTGGTCTTAAAACTAATGGTGGATTTACTGTACAATCAACAATAGTAGATTCAACTCCTATATCGCTACTTTCTCCTCCAATTATATAATCAACTCTTCCATTTAAATCTTCTACACATCTTTCAACCTCAGTTGGACTTGGTCTTCCAGATATATTAGCTGATGGAGCTGCAATTGGCCTTTCTGCTAACTCTATAAGCTTAAGTGCAATTTCTGAATTAGGCATTCTAATCCCAATGGTGTTAAGATTTGCACTTGTTACATTTGGAATTATATCTTTTTTTTCTAAAATAACAGTTAATGGACCTGGCCAAAATTTATCAATAATTTTTTGTGCTACCTCTGGAACATCCTTAACTAACTCTGAGATTTCTTTTGTACTAACGTGAATAATAAGAGGATTATCCTGTGGTCTTCCCTTAGCTATAAAGATTTTCCTTACAGCTTCATCATCTAATGCATTAGCTCCTAATCCATATACAGTTTCTGTAGGAAAAGCTACTGTACCACCATTTCTAATAACTTTTCCTGCTTCCTCTATAAATCTAATATCTGTATTTATATCCTTTATTATGGCAACCTTTGTTTCCATAAAAATTTAACCTTCTTTCTCTAAATTTCTTTCTGTCCTCTAGCAATCTTAATACTTTCTATAGCTGAAGATGTATATATTGCATTAACACAATTCTTATATATATTATCTAATAATATATACTTATTTAATTCTCCACAATTAATAACTTGAAAATAATATGCAGCATCATTGCGTATTTTTTTTATTCTTATGTATTCATCTGCAACTTCTTTATTTTTATTAATAAAATCTTTAGAAATAAGCTTTAATTTTTTATTTTTAGATCTAATTGATGTAATAATTATTATCTCTAAATTTTCATTACTTTTATTAGTATGTACAATTGCTACTTTATCACATTGAACTAAAGAATAAGTTGAAAATATTCCATTTCTAAATTTCAATTTATTATTATAACAAAAAAATTTAAGATATGATTTATTAACCTTGTTTATTAATGCTATACAAATTAATATTTCTATTATGGCTAAAAATATAACTAAAATAGTTGAATTTATATAAGATAAATAAGTACATAGCGGAAGAAATATACCTAAAAATACCATTAATGAATAAAATATCTTATTATAAAAATTTTGTTTTTTCAAGGCTTTTTCTATCTTCATATAATCACCTATTTTAAAAGGGGATGTCGCATTAAGAATAAATACTACAATATATTGTGTTGATTTTTATTTTTTAAAACAATATATTGTGTATAAAATTTTTAGTGCGACAGCCCCTTTTAAACTTATATTGAATCAGTGTTACCCATTGCTTTCATTTTTTCAGCTTGGTCTGCAGTAATTAAAGCATTAATAACTTCTTCAATATCTCCATTCATGAAACTATCTAGTTTATATAATGTTAACCCTATTCTATGATCAGTTACTCTTCCTTGTGGATAATTATAAGTTCTTATTCTTTCACTTCTATCCCCTGTTCCAACTTGACTCTTTCTATCTTCAGCTATTCCAGCAAGTCTTTCAGCTTCAGCAACTTCATATAATCTAGCTCTTAAAACTTTCATAGCCTTTTCTTTATTCTTAAGCTGTGATTTTTCATCTTGACAAGCTACTACTGTTCCTGTTGGAATATGTGTAATTCTAACAGCTGAATCTGTTGTATTAACGCATTGTCCTCCATTACCAGAAGATCTATAAACATCAATTCTTAAATCTTTATCATTTATTTCAATTTCAACATCATCAACTTCTGGTAATACAGCTACTGTTGCCGTTGAAGTGTGTATTCTTCCTGAACTTTCTGTATCTGGTACTCTTTGAACTCTATGTACACCACTTTCATATTTAAGTTTTGAGTAAGCACCATTACCCTTAATCATAAATACTACTTCTTTAAATCCACCAAGATCATTTTCATTTGAACTCATTAATTCAACTGACCATCTTTGAGATTCTGCATATCTTGTGTACATTCTGAAAAGATTAGCTGCAAATAATGCTGCTTCATCTCCACCAGCACCACCTCTAATTTCAACAAATACGTTTTTATCATCATTAGGGTCCTTTGGTAATAAAAGAATTTGAATCTTATTTTCTAATTCTTCTTCTTGAGCTTTTAATGAAGAAATTTCTTCTGATAACATTTCTCTCATTTCTTTATCAGTTTCTTCTTCTAACATTTCTTTGTTAGCTTCTAAATCTTCAACAACCTTTTTATATTCTCTATAAGCTGTTACGATTACTTCTAAATCAGCATGCTCCTTACATAGCTTTCTCCATTCTTTTTGATTAGCCATTATTGAAGGATCTGATATTTTAACTGATAGTTCTTCATATTTATTTTCCGTAAATGCTAATTTATCTAATAACATAATATCACTCCGTACTGTATTTTTTCATATTGAACAATTATAACATATTATTTATATTTTTATCAAGATACAAGGATTTACAAGTATATTAAGCATTATAATGCTAAGTAAAAATATTCATTTTTTAAATTTAAACTTATTTTCCTTGCCACTCTCCTATAACTACTCTATCATGTCCTACTAAATCTTTTATTACCCTAATATCCTTATATCCCTTTTCACTCATTAATTCACTAACTTCATAACCTTGATCATGACCTATTTCAAATGCAAGTATACCATTTTCCTTTAAAACTTTATTACTATCATTTATAATTCTTCTATAAAAGTTTAACCCATCATTTCCCCCACTCAAAGCAGTATGTGGTTCATAATTTTTAACATCTTCCATTAAAGTGTTAATAACTTCATCTTTTATATATGGTGGATTAGATAATAATATATCATATTTCTTTTCTTGCTTAATTACTTCTTCTAATAAATCACTTTTTATAAAATTAGCTCTATTGCTTAATTTATGCTTCATTATATTCCTTTTAGTAATCTTTTCAGGGATATCATAGTAATCAATTAAATCAACTTTAGTGTTTTCTCTAAAATGTGCTATTGATATACCTATAGCACCACTTCCACAACATAAATCACAAATTTTATACTCCTTATCCTTATCTAAAAATTTAAGTGCTTCTTCCACTAATACTTCAGTATCACCTCTAGGAATTAAAACTCCCTCTTCTACATTAAAATCTATCCCCATAAATTCAACAGTTTTTAATATATAACTAATAGGCATTTTGTTTATTCTTTTTTCAATTAAAGAATAAAATTCTCTTTCTTTAAAATTACTTACTTCTTCATCTTTATTAGTAATTAAATAAAGCTTATCTTTTCCTAATACCTTCCCTAATAACAGTTGAGTATCTAAAATATACGTATCTATATTAGCTGCCTTTAATTTTTTGTTTCCATCTATTAATAATTCCCCTATTTTCTTCTTATATTCAATTCCTTCTGCTGCCATTAAAGATTTTATAGCAACCTCTAATTGAGAATCATCAGGTTCCTTAGTTGTAAGTTCTTGTAATTTTAATCCAGGATATGCAATTATTTTTCCCAATTTACTTTCAGTCCTTCCAAGCCATTTAATAATTTCATAAGTTATTCCTGCTACTATAGGTGTTAAAATTATTCTTAAAATCAATCTTTGCCAAAAGCTACCCCATCCAGTTAATGAAAATAAAATAATACTAACTAACATAGTTAAAAATAAAAAATTAGTTCCACATCTAGGGTGTAATCTTCCAAACTTTCTTACATTTTCAATAGTTAATTTTTCTTCAGCTTCATAACAAAAAATTGTTTTATGCTCTGCTCCATGATATTGAAACACTCTATAAATATCATCTAATTTGCTAATTAAAAACATATACATAATTAAAATTGCTATTCTTATTACTGCTTCTATCAAATTCAAAGCAATCGAAGAAATTCCAATATTTTTAAATAATGATGCAATTCCTGTAGGAATTCCTAAAAACAATCCCGTTGCAACTAAAAGTGAAATTATCATACTAAAAGTAACTAATAAATCATTTGCAGCCTTATCACCAAATTTTTCTTTTAACCAAATGTCAAATTTTGATTCTTCTTCATCATCTTCAAAAAAACTTGCTGAATAATTTAAAGTCTTGATTCCTAGGATTAATGAATCAATTAAAGAAACTGCACCCCTAATAATAGGAATATTTAAAAATTTATATTTTTTTGTAATTGGCTTAGTTTTTTCAACCTTAACTTCTATTTCTCCATTAGGGGTTCTTACAGCTGTTGCTATTCCTTTAGCCCCCCTCATCATAACACCTTCAATTATAGCTTGCCCCCCAACATCACACTTCCTCATATACTCCACTCTCACTTTTATTCATTTTTATATTTGAAATAGCAATGACCACATAATGATTCATATTCCACATTATCTACATTATCAATTGCTACTTGTTGTCCTTCAAATACAAATTTATTATTAATTTTTCTTCCATTTAATATAGCTTTTTTACCACATTTACAAATAGTTTTTAGTTCTTCAATACTATGTGCTAATAATAATAATCTTGTACTTCCCTCAAATCCTTCCATTTTAAAATCAGTTCTAAGCCCATAACAAATTACTGGAATATCTAAACAAACTGCAACTTTAAAAAGTTCATCAATTTGATTCGCCTTAAAAAATTGAACCTCATCTACTAATATACAATCTATATTATATTTTTCACTTTGCCACTTATTAACTTCATCATAAATATTTTGAGCATCATCAATTAATAAATCTACCTTTCTTTCAACCCCAAGTCTTGATACTAACTTATCTCCACCCTTTTTATCTGTAGATGGTTTAATTAATAAAACCCTCATTCCACGCTCTTCATAATTGTAAGCAACTTGCATAAGATTTGTTGATTTTCCTGAATTCATTGCACCGTATCTAAAATATAATTTGCTCATATCGTCTCTCCTCTTATATATGTCTCTTATTCGATTATAGCATTTTAATAAATACATAAAAAGATGTTTTTATTTCTTAGTTATATTGACTGTATTTGTCGACTATGATATAATTTTATAGGTCATTGCAAGTCAATGAATGTATTTTGAAAGAGGTGAATTAAATGAAACAAGGCATACATCCAGAATACCATCACGATGCTGTGGTTAAGTGCGCATGTGGAAACACATTTACAACTGGTTCTGTTAAAGAAGAGTTAAAAGTAGATATATGTGCTAAATGCCACCCATTCTTCACTGGTAAGCAAAAAATCGTTGATATCGGCGGTAGAGTTGACAAATTCAACAAGAAGTTCGGTCTTAACAAATAGAATTAAGTTAGAATTTATGAGAAAGGATTTATTTCTTTCTCATTTTTTCTTTTATAAATAATTAAATTATATTAAAAAGGCTATTACAATAATTGATTTACTTAATAAAAGTATGAATTTCAACTAATGTTATAGCCTTTTTTTATTTAATTAAGAAATAAATTATTTCTTGAATATATCATTTTTAGGGAAAACCTGAATAAACTCCCTATTATTTTTTGTTTTTGATAGCATATTTATTAAATTTTCAGTAATTTTTTCAATATTTCCATCTCTATACATTACCTTTCTAATAGCATATGCAACTTCCTTTTCTTCATCTGTTAATAATAAATCTTCTTTTCTTGTTCCTGATTTATATATGTCGATTGCTGGGAATATCCTTCTTTCTTGTAATCTTCTATCAAGATGAACTTCCATATTACCAGTTCCCTTAAACTCTTCAAAAATCATATCATCCATTCTTGAACCTGTTTCAATTAAGGCTGTTGCAAGTATTGTTAAACTTCCACCTTCCTCAATATTTCTTGCAGCTCCAAAGAATTTTTTAGGCATTATTAATGCTCCTGGATCTAACCCACCTGATAAAGTTCTTCCAGTAGGTGTAATTGTTAAATTATATGCTCTTGATAATCTTGTTATACTATCTAATAATATAACAACATCTTTTCCTTGTTCCACCATTCTTTTAGCTCTTTCTAATACCATTTGAGCTACTTTTGCATGATTTTGTGGTTCTTCATCAAAAGTTGAATAAATTACATCTCCATTAATAGATCTCTTCATATCAGTAACTTCTTCTGGTCTTTCATCTATTAATAATACAATTAACTTTACATCTGGATGATTTATAGTAATATTTTGAGCAATTCTCTTTAATAAAGTAGTTTTACCTGCTTTAGGTGGAGCTACTATTATTCCTCTTTGTCCTTTTCCTATAGGGCATATAATATCCATTAATCTTGAAGATAAATCCTTCTCATTATTAGTTTCTAAATGTAATCTTTCATTTGGATATATAGGTGTTAATGTTTCAAAGTTTTTTCTTCCTATTGCCTTTTCAGGATTATCTCCATTAACTTTTTCAACAAACAATAATGCCTTAAATTTTTCACCATCTTTTGCTTCCCTAACTTTTCCTTGAACCTCATCTCCAGTTCTTAAATTAAATCTTCTAATTTGTGATGGAGATACATATATATCATTTTCACTTGTTAAATAGTTATCACATCTTAAAAATCCAAAGTTATTATTTTCTTGAACCTCTAAGACACCCTTTGCTGATCCCGATTCATTTATCATTACTTTTAACTTTTCTTTTTTTTCTTCTTTTTGCTCTTCTGTTATGTTATTTTCTCTAGTTGAATAACCATTATTAGTATTATTAGTATTGTTAGTACTTTCCTTTTCTCTTATCTTTGGAGCAATTTTTTCTCTTAAAACTACACCATTTTTTTCTATAGAATTTGGTGTTACCTTTACTAATTCATCTATCAATTCACTTTTCTTTAATTTACTTATGTTTTTTATTCCAAGCTCTTTAGCCTTATTTTTTAAATCTACTAAAGTCATCTCAGAGTATATTTCTCTTGTCAAAATGACACCTCCAATAGTTTCTATTAATTAGGGATACGATTTAGATTAACCTCAAGGTTTGATATATTGATATGAAAAATAATTCTTCAAAATAAATTCATAGTTTAAAAACAAACTTAATTTTATATATAATTATGAACTAATACTCTTTAAAATACAATAGAAACTTATATTTTAAGCTTTTCCAATATAAACATTTTTATAACATTAAACAATAAAAACGAAGGAATTTCCTTCGTTCTTATTAATTATCACCTAATGATGCCTTTATAAATCCTTTGAATAATGGATGTGGTTTATTAGGTCTTGATTTTAACTCAGGATGAAATTGAACTGCTACAAACCATGGGTGGTTTTCTAGTTCTACAATTTCAACTAATCTTCCATCTGGACTAGTTCCTGTAATTTTCATTCCTGAAGATATTATTTGCTTTCTATATTCATTATTAAATTCATATCTATGTCTATGTCTTTCATATATTAACTTATCATCATAACATTCATTTACTTTTGAACCTTCTTTTAATTTACATGGATATAATCCTAATCTCATTGTTCCACCTAAATCTTCTATATCCTTTTGCTCTGGCATTAAATCTATTACTGGATACTTTGTTTCAGGATTAATTTCATAACTATTGGCATTACCATATCCTACTACATTTCTTGCAAATTCAATTACAGCGGTTTGCATTCCTAAACAAATTCCCAAGAAAGGAATTTTATTTTCTCTTGCATATTTTATAGCTTCTATTTTACCTTCTATACCTCTGTCTCCAAATCCACCAGGTACTAAAACCCCATTAACATCACCTAGTAATTCTTCTATGTTTTCTGAGGTAACATCTACTGCATTTACCCATTTAATATTAACATTAGTACCATTTGCTAATCCACCATGATTTAACGCTTCTACAACTGATAAATATGCATCATGTAGTTCTACATATTTTCCTACCAATGCAATGTTAGTATTTCCTTTTAAATTTTTTAATCTTGATACCATATCAATCCATTCTGAATTATCAATATCCCAACAACCTAATTCTAATTTTTCTACTACAAGTCTATCTAATCCTTCTTTATGCAACATTAGCGGAACCTCATATAAATGATTTGCATCTAAATTTTGAATTACACATTTTCCTTCAATATTGCAAAATAAACCTATTTTATTTTTTAAATCATCAGATAATTCCTTTTCTGACCTACAAACTATTATATCAGGTTGGATACCAATACTTCTTAATTCTTTAACAGAATGCTGAGTTGGCTTAGTTTTTAATTCTCCTGATTTTCCTAGGAAAGGTACTAATGTAACATGAATAAAACACACATTTTCTCTTCCTACATCATATTTTATTTGTCTTATTGCCTCAAGAAACGGCTGTGACTCAATATCTCCTACAGTCCCACCAATTTCAGTAATTACAACATCTACATCTCTTTCCTTAGATACCCTATGTACCCTTTCTTTTATAGCATTTGTAATATGGGGTATAACTTGAACAGTTCCCCCAAGATATTCTCCTCTTCTTTCTCTTGAAATAACAGACCAATAAATTCTACCAGATGTTATATTGCTGTTTTGAGTTAAATTTTCATCTATAAATCTTTCATAATGACCTAAATCTAAATCAGTTTCTGCTCCATCATCAGTTACAAAAACCTCACCATGTTGATAAGGACTCATTGTACCTGGATCTATATTTAAGTAAGGATCAAACTTTTGTATTGATACCTTTAAGCCCCTATTTTTCAACAATCTTCCTAAAGAGGCTGCTGTTATTCCTTTTCCTAAACCTGATACAACCCCACCTGTAACAAAAACATATTTTGTATTCATTTATATTCCCCCAATTTTTTGTTTTTATTATTGACTATTGATTTTATCAATGATATAATTTAAACTACCTCTCTTATACAATTATCAAATATTTACCATAAATAATATAGTACCACATTAGCCTTATTAAAGCTAGTGCTTTTATGCATTTTTTAAATTTTCTTTTATTTTTTCCTCTAACTCAAAATATTCCTCTCTAAACCTTTTATTAATAAGTATTTTTTCTTCAGCAATTTTAACTTTATTATATAAACTTTTATTATTTGAAATACCTAAACTTTTCCTTAATTCATTATTATTTAAGCATTTAAAATTTTTCATAAGCAAAGTTACTAAATATGAATTTTCTCTTTTTTTCCAAAACTCATTTATTTCTTCATATTTCAAATCATAATACTTACAAATTATCATTATTATAATTCCTGCCCTATTTATATTCTTCACACCACCTTGATTTACATATTTTCTTTAATTCTTTCCTTACTATAAACTTTTATACATAAAAAAATACATCTTAAAAACTTTTTAAATTTTTAAGATGTCAAACTTTTTAATTTACTTGAATTTTTATATCTAATATTGTTGTTATACCTTCTTGTCCATCAAGTCCTATAACATACTTAGAGTGTATTTCCCCACCCTCTTCATTCATATTTATTTTTAATCTTTTAGTATCTATATTTAAATTTAACATACCATATGGAGTATTATATAAAGATAGTACATTTTCACCTTCTTTGAATTCCATATTTGTACTCGTTGAACCAACTCTTTCAAGTACCATACTATTATGTTTTATATTTAATGTAGTTGTTGTCCCATCCATTCCAGATAGCTCAGATTCTTCATATATAGCTTTAAATCCATCTTCATGTATAATAAATGTTCCAGGTGTTACAACTTCTATTGCTTCATTTGGCTCAATATCTGAAAAACTTTTTACTGTTATAATTGCTCTTTTTTCCATTTTATCCTCCTATTTTATAGAAATAATAAATTGTTCTAGCTCACTATCACTTATTGGTTCTACTTCTATATAGTTATCTAATTTTCTTCCATATATACCATATTTAATTTTGATTTTATCTTGTTCTCTTCCTTTACTATATCTAGCTGCCATTCTCGCTGCTAATACTTTATCACTTTCAGTTCCATTACCCTCTAATAATACTAATGCGCCTGAAAATTCTGCTGCATGGAATGATAAATATTCCTTATTAACAAGCGTTTTAATTGCCTCTCCTTCTTCCTTGGTTCTAGCAACTATTATCTTATTATTATCAGCAGTTCTAAAGTGTCTTCCATATCTTAATAACTGTAACTCAGATTCATTAACTTCATCTTTAAATGTTAAAAGATCTCTTAATCTTAATGCATAATTAGGTTCAGTAAGCTTACATCCTCCTGCTGGTGATGGATATTCTGTTATCCCCCACTTTTCAGCTAATTCCATTTGTGTTTTTCTACTTCTTCCTGATATATCTAATAATTTTTCTCTATCAACTAGTCCATTTAGCTCCATTTCAGTTGGTTCAATATTTTTAGCACAAAGAGGTCTTAATATTTTATTTGAAAATCCTGATTCTTTCTTTACAATATTTAAAGCTTGTCTGTTTTGAGACATAGGTCTTTGATTTAAAACTTCTCCAGTTATTATAAAATCTGCATTATGTTCTTCTAACAATTTTCCTGCATAATTCATCATCATAGCATGACAATCTATACAAGGATTCATATTCTTACCTCTACCATGCTTAGGATTTTTAACTAATTCTAAGTGTTCTGGAGAAAAATCAACAACCAATAATGGTATATCTATTTGTTTTGCCATTTTAATTGCACTTTGCTCATTAAAAAAATATGATCTAAAACATATTCCTAATACATCTATTCCTTGTTCCTTTATTAATTTAGCAGCTAATATACTATCTAACCCACCTGAAATCATTGCTAATGATTTTGTCATTTTGTCCTCCTCTTTATTTAAATAAATTTTTAACAACATCAACCATTTTACTTTTAAACTTAATGTCATCATTTTCATTATTTAAATTATTTATTTCTTTTGGTTTTATATTTTCAATTTCTTGTTTTAAATTATCTGAATTAACATCACTTTTGCTTTCATCAACAAAACATAATGATGGAAACATTACACACCACCAGTTACGCCCTTGCCCTGATCCAATTATAACTCTAAATGCCTCATAATTTCCTTGTGGAAAAACATAATCTCCATAAACCTTATCTGGAAAATTTTCATATGAAAGCATTGTATTTACTTCATAATCATAATTATTATTTAAAATTACATCCTTAGCTATGTTATTTACATAATCAATATTGTCATTTAATATAATTTCAGCTTCTTCTAAAGATGTTACTCCCTTAAGCTTCTCACTTAATGCTTCTACAACCTTATCTCTTACCTTTAACTTTAAACTTTGATCTTCTTCAGTATCACTATTTGCTATAACATGAAATCTAATTAGCTTGTCCTTAATTTCCTCATAATTAAGTGTTTCAAGTTCTAAGCTATTATCTTTATTATTTATTATATCATTCTTACAACATCCATTTAAAGTAAATATTAACAAAACTAAAATTACTATAAAATTATTATATCTTTTCATAACATAACCCCTTTCTTTTAGTAATAATTATTGACACTTTAAAGGGGTTTATTCATTTAATTTAATATTATTTAATTTTTTAAATAGTTCTAGTTAAAAATACTTCTCTATGATTTTCCTTCATTTTTTCATAACATCTTTGTGCCTTTAACATATCATCAAAAAATGCAAATACACTTGGCCCACTGCCACTCATCATACTTCCAACAGCACCATATCTATTCATTTCTTCTTTTATTCTAATTAATATATTATGTTTTCTTAAAGTTACATTTTCTAATAAGTTTTTCATATTATTTGCAACATAATATAAGTCATCATTTTCCATAGCTTCTATTAATTTATCAGTTTTAGGATGTATCCTTGCTTTATCCAATTCAAATGACTTATATACTTCTTTTGTGGATACCCCAAATCCTGGTTTAACCAATACTAAAATTTTATCCTTAAATGGTTTTAATTCAGTAATTTTTTCTCCTATTCCTTCACAAAGAGCAGTTCCCCCTTTTATACAATAAGGTATATCCGCACCTAACTTTAATCCTAATTCCATCAATTCTTCATCTGAAGCATTTACTTCAAATAGCTTGTTCATAAGTTTTAATACAGCTGCACCGTCAGTGCTTCCACCTGCTAACCCCGCTGAAACTGGAATATTTTTCACAATTTTTATATAGACACCTTCTTTAATATCATATTTTTCTTTAAATAACATTGCTGCTTTATAAGCTAAATTTCTAGAGTCAGTTGGCACATAGCTTTTATTACACTCTAACTTTATATTACTTTTACGCTTTTCAACATATATTTCATCATATAAATCAATATTTTGCATTATCATCTTTAATAAATGATAACCATCTTCTTCTCTTTTTCCTACTACATCTAAAGATATATTTATTTTTGCATAAGCTTTTATTTTCATTTATTCAAATCCTTTCAATATGGAAAGTATCTATCCTAAATTAAAGTTCAGAGCAAAAACTCTGAACTTTTATAAATTATATTATATATATTATTTTTCTTATAGTAAATATATCATTACTGTATTCTTTAAATCCAATTAGCAATATTCCCTACATTTTCATTAACGGTTTTATTAGATTTAATAAATTCTACTAAGGGTTCTAATTCCTCAAAAAATACAATTATCATGTCCCCTGGAGTAGATTCAACATATGCCCTTTCTAAAGCTTTTACTTCATCTAATATAACCTTAAAATCCATATTACTATTTTGTTCTGAAACCCCTTCACTTATAACTTTAGCTATTTCTCCTTTTTCTCTACCTCTTGTGTTTCTATCTTCCTTTATTATTATTTTATCAAGATATATTGAACTTATCCTACCAATTTCTCTTGCTACAATATTCCCTCTATCTCCTGGTACTCCTATTACTCCAGTAATTTTCCCCTCTGTCATATATCTTAGTTTTGATAATACCTTTTTATATCCATCAATGTTATGACCATAATCCAAAATTATTTTAACATCATTACAATTATAAATATTAAATCTTCCTGAATTTTCATTTGCATTAAACTTATTAAGACCTATTTTTATCATGGCATAATCAATTCCTAATCCTACTAATGCAGCACATGCTGCCATAGAATTTTCAATATTAAAATCTAATCGTCCATTTAAAGTAATTGGAATATCTTCTATATTAATTATTTTATATTCTCTTTCTAAGTTATTAACACATATATAATTATCTTTTAAGTAAACTGAAATTCCATGCTCAAGAATATTCCTTTTTATTAATGGATTATTACAATCAACTGAAAAATATATTATATTAGACTTTATATTATTTATTATATTTTTGCTCCATTTATCATCAGCATTTATTACAACATAACCATCATCCTTTACAGCTTCAGCTACTAATGATTTTACGTTACATAAATCATCCATTGTATTAATTCTGTCTAATCCTAAATGGTCTTCAGTAATATTTGTTATCACTGCTACATCAGCTAAATCATATGCTAAACCCTTTCTAATTATTCCACCTCTAGCTGTTTCCAAAACAGCTACATCTACATCTTTATTAAATAATACACATTTAGCACTTTCAAAGCCTGTATCATCTCTCTTATCAATACATTCTCCATTTATATATATTCCTTCGGTACTTGTCATTCCAACACAATATCCCATCTTTAACAATGTGCTATTTATTAATCTAGTTGTAGTCGTTTTTCCATTTGTTCCTGTAATTGAAATTACAGGTATATTCTTTGGATTATTATTGTACATCATATTAATTATATCTATTCCAACATTTCTTTTAATGCCTTGCCTTGGATAAGAATGCATTCTCAATCCAGGTCCTGCATTTACCTCTATAATTGCTCCTTCACTTAATAAAGATTTTTTTATATCTTTTGTACAAATATCAATACCACAAATATCAAGTCCTATAGCCTTAGCTGCTCTTACACACATATCTTTATTTTCTTTTGAAATATCATCAGTACAATCAATTGCACTACCACCAGTTGATAAGTTTGAATTCTGTCTTAAAACAATCTTCTTATCTTTTTCTAAAACTGAATTTATTTTATAATTATTTATATTTAAATTTCTAATTATTTCATCATCTATTTTTATTTTGGTAAGTGGCTTTTCATGATCATATCCTCTAGCTTCATCACTGTTTAAATCTTCTATAAGTTCTTGTATAGTTTTAACTCCATCCCCTATAATATATGGTGGAATTCGCTTTGATACAGCTACTACCTTATTATTTACAACACAAACTCTATAATCATCACCTTCATAGTACTTTTCTATTAATATATCTTTGTACTTTTCATTTAGCTTATTATAATTATCTATTAACTCTTTATCAGTTTTAATATTTAAAATCACATCTCTTCCTTTATTTCCAAACTCAGGTTTTAATACAACTGGATATCCTAATTCTTTTGCTGATTTTAATAAGCTCATAACATCGCTTACCTTTTCCCCACTTGAAACTGGTAAGTTTTGTATTGTCAAAAGTTCCTTTGAAACTAATTTATCACATGATATATCTGCTGCAACACAACTTGTTAAATTACTTATTGCTGATTCTATAACCTTACCTTGTTTACCATATCCAATTTGATAAAATCCACTATCTGCAATTTTTAAAACTGGCATTCCAATACTTTTCGCAGCATTGCATATTTCTAATGAACTAGGTCCGATTACCTCATCATTTAATATATTTTTTATTGCTTTTAATCTCTCATCAAAAAATACATTTTCTCCATATATAAATGAATTTATAATATCTACTGCTAACTTTCCAATTTCAATTCCAGTTTTACTATACTCATACTGATATACAACAATATATTTATCTCCTTTTATTTCCCTTGCTTTACCATAATATATATCCATACCTAAAATATTATGTATAGCAATAATCATATGTTCACAAATATGAGCTAAATATGTTCCTTCTTTTAATCTTTTTACAAACCCACCTTCTTCATCTATACCACATCTATGAGTATGTAATATTGGAAGTAATCTTATTAATTTTTCATTAAACCCTTTTATATTCTTACTTGGTATTTCTGAATATCCTTCTAAGTCCACATCTAAAACTATGCATTTTTTATGTGAATGAATATTCCTACCTTCATACACCGTACTACCTATGATTTTCATGAAAATATTTATCCTCCTCAAAAGGTATCTTTTTTAATAAATCAAATTTATCTCCCTCTTTTAATACATGAAGTTTAACATTAAACATACTTAATATTTCATTACTATATTGTTCTGAAACATTGCTATAAGTAATTCCACTTCCATCTATAAAATATACTGCTCCAGAACCTATCACCTCAGCTGTTCCTTTATCACTTACTAAAATTGCAGTATCTTCATCTATTCCTATTCCCAATACTTCTGGATTTTGTGCAATTGCAGTAAGTAGTCTCCCTACCCTTCCTCTTTGAGCAAAATGCTGATCTATTATTATATTTTTTACTAATCCCAATCCAGGTGACATTTTTAATGTACATTTATGTGGCGATTCATCATCTTCACCTTCTACAATCATTGTATCGCTCATTACAGAAGCACCTGCCGAAGTTCCTGCAATTACGCCTCCATTACTACATAATTCTTTAATAACATTATAAATAGGAGTACCACCTATCATACTTGTTATTCTTAATTGATCTCCTCCTGTAAAAAACAACAAATTTGTAGTTTTAATTAAATTTATATTTTTATCATTAAATGCATCTTCTCTTTTACTAATGTCAAGTTTATCAATATTTTTTATTCCTAATTTTATAAATATATTTTTATAGTCATCATAAGTTTTTTCTGGATACTCTGTTGCTATAGTTGCTATTAACATCTTATCTTCTTTAGTATTTATATACTCTGCAACTTTTTTTAATATTTCCTTTTTTCCTCTTTTATCTTCTGCACCTCCTATAATAATTAAATTGCCACTTATTTTTTCATTCAAATTATCACCTCATATCATGTATTTCTTATTTTATCCAATTGTTAGAAATATATACACATCAATAAAAGAGGCGCTACAATCATTCATGTAGCACCTCTTTTATTAATTAATATTAAAATTTACATTTTCCTGGTATTATTATTTTTTTGCCAACTGTTAATGACTCTGAACCTTCTAACTCATTAATTTTAATTAATGAATCCATTGTTGTGTTATATTTTTTAGCTAATTCCCATAATGTATCGCCTACATTAACAACATATATTGTTACAGATGACTTCTTACATTGTTTTTCTTCTTCACTTTCTTCTATATCAACTATCCATTCTTTTTCTACTTTATAACAAACCTTTGTTACTATAGATAACGTTGCTCTTATTCCTATTGTATTTGCTTCAACAGTTCCATCTATATTTTCTAAATGAACATTACAAATTGCATTCATATCAGGTTTAGTACCTTTTAAATCTACAACTGATGTAAATGGAATTTCTCCAGTACACATATCAAATCTACAATTTTCCTCTTCAGAAGTTTTATAAAATACTTGTACCTTTACTATTCCTTCAATTTTTATAATATCATCTTCCACTGTTGTATCAGTAATTAAAGGATATCCTGATGTAAATACCACAGAAGATATTTTTTCATCTTCATTTTTAGGGTATAAATTATCCTTTATTATTAATTCTGATGGTACTATTCCTTGAATCAATCCTATATTATATTTCTTTTTAGTTAATAAAACTGATTTTGTTGGTGAATATGCATCCTTAATTACATCTATAACTTCCTTTGAAACAACTCTAACTGATCCTTTAACTAAAAACTCAATGTTTACAGCTCTACTTTCTCCTAAATCATCTGCAATTACTATATAGTCATAGCTTACTATTTCAATTTGATTTGAAGCTAACATATCACTATTAACTCCAATTGCTTCTTCTTCCTTAGATAAATAAACATCATCTTGTAGCAAGAAAATACTATTTTCATCTTTTCCCTTACATAAAACCTCTATCTTACAATAGCATCCAAAGTAAATTTTACCATCACCTAATTTTACTTCTTTTTTGTGTAAGTTTATTGAACAAGCTAGTATTTCATCTATTTCAGGTTTATCCATTGTTGCTTTAATCATAGATTTACCCATTATCTCAATAGTAGTTTCACATTTTATTTGATTTATTTCCTCACTCTTTTTCTTAATTTGTATATCATCTTTTCCTTCAATTTCTTTTACGAATTCAAATTCACAAACCTTATAAACTTTCCAATTTATAGTTCTTATTCCATCAATAGCTATCTTACGTTCATTCATAATACTAGCTTGAATATGTTCTATTGCACAATCTACTTCGCAGATAACTTTATGTTCTTCAGAATTAATATCAATATAGTCAGCAAATTTTTCTGATAAATAAACTGAATTTATACTAGTTTCTTTACTTTCATCCTCTGATAAGTACATAACAGAATAATTAATTTGACCTTCTATCATTATTTTATCTGCTAAAATTTCTTTATTAGTAATAGTTGAATTAGCTTCTATTCCCAATATTTGATAAACGTCTGGATGTGAATCCTTTATTAAATATTCACCCTTTAGTACATTATCAGTAGAACTTTCTCTTATTAATTGTTCATTTTGAATACTTTCCTTAATAACATCTATCTGAGACATTTTACCCCTCCCTTATAGTATAACTTACTATAATTTATATTCTCTAAATATATATTTATTCTAATCTCTACAAACTGTTTACTAATTTTTTAGTAATAAATTCATCAAAATTTTTATATTGATCATTTTAATACCATTATTTAGGTGCTTGTGTCGAATTTTATCGATTATTTAAAAAAATTTTATTTTTTTTAAATAAATTGTTGACTTTATTATAAATATGTCATATTATAAAGATGGTTATTGACCATATAACCTCTCATAAATTCTCAATACCCTTTTATACCATAGTTGAAAGATGGATACCCGCCATCTTTCTTTTTTTATTTATGTATATTTTTTTATTTTAAAAGTTATTTTTTAGAAATATTTTTATAAAAATTTAAAAAATACTTTTAAAAAAATAAAAGCTTCGAATTTCTCGAAGCTTTTATTTATACTGCATAATATAAAGATACCGTCTTAGTTAAAACATCTGAGTAGCTATAAGTTACTGTTCTTTGATTATCATTTTCTAATCTTACAACAAAAATACTAGGATGAACACTTTCTATAACTCCATCATTTACTAATATTTTTTTTCTTCCACTATTTGCTTTTAAAGTAACCTTTTCGCCTACGTGGTTTTCTATGTCTTTTCTTATGTTGGCTAATGTTTTATTTCCTTCCATATGACCACCATCTTTCTAAGTATATTATAAAACTTTTTAGCAGTTTTGTCAAATAATTCTAGTTTTCTTATCACCTTATAGCCATTTTGTCAATATAAACTTTTTCTTTTATCTATTTACCAAATTATCTATTAATTATTATTAACTTTTTTTATTTTTTTTATTCATTATTATAAAATTATCAACAAATATTTAATGCGCAAAGAATAGTAAATTATCATATTATAAATTGATATTAATGTATTAAACTTGGAGAATAAAATGGTAATAGGTGATATTGTTGTTAGAAAATCTTATGATAAAGATGTAACTTTTAAAATAATAGATATAAAAGAAGTAGATGGTAAAACTATATATATTCTTAAAGGAATTAGCATACGAATAATTGCTGATTCACCTGAGGCTGATTTGGAGCCTGTTGATGTTGATTTTATTGGAGAAAAAGAAAAAATATTAAACAGCCGTGTTAATGAAGCTATAAAAAAGGCTGTTAATACTCGTTCTAGATTATCCCCTAAAAATAATTCCATATTATTGCCTAGAGGAAATAAAGTTCCCAAAAATAATCCCAATAAAGATTTAATGTTTGGTCGTCCTGGAAAAATACTTCATATTGATGGAGATAAGGATTATTTGGAAACGTGTCTAAAAGTATATAAACAACTTTCATTAGATGCAGTTGGTCGTGCTATTTTAGAAAAAGAACAAGCCAATCAAGTTGTAGATTTAGTTAAGGAAATTAAACCTGATATCGTTGTTTTAACTGGACATGATAGTGTTTTAAAAGAAAGTAATGATTACTTAAATTTAAATAATTATAGAAATTCAAAATATTATATTGATGCTGTTAAAGCACTTAGAAATTATAATTCAAGCTATGATGAATTAGTTATATTTGCAGGAGCTTGTCAGTCATGTTATGAATGTTTATTAGATGCTGGAGCTAATTTTGCTAGTTCTCCAAGCCGTGTATTAATCCATTGCTTAGATCCAGTATTTGTATGTGAAAAAATTGCCTATACAACTATTGACTCTGTTGTTTCAATAACAGATATAGTTGAAAATACTATTACAGGAATAAAAGGAATTGGAGGACTACAAACCAGGGGTAAATATAGAGAGGGATATCCCAAATCAACGTTTGTTTAGTTAGTAGTTTTTAGTTGTGGATGGGGATGGGGATGGGGGATGTCGCATTAAGAATAAATACTACAATATATTGTATTAATTTTTATTTTTTAAAACAATATATTGTGTATAAAAGTTTTAGTGCAACAGCCCCTTAAAATATATTTTTAAAAATTCAGCCTAAGCTGAATTTTCTCCTTAACTACTAACTACTAACTAATTTAAAAGCCGGCTTTAAAAAGCTGGCTTTTAAATTGTATTATATTCATTTTTAAAATGTTCTAAGAATTTTAAGTATTCTTCCTTTTCATTAATTATACTTTCTAATTTACTATCAAAAGTATTTTGTCCCCAGTTTACTTCATTGTAATAATATCTGTTAGCAAGTCTCCAATATCTTTGTGGAAATTGTAAGTATGCATATAATACGTTATATTCACATTCATCTAACTTTGAAACCTTATTATATGATTCAATAATTGCATTTGCAAAATCTATGTTCCAATTATTTCTCTTTAAAACCTTTATCATGAAATTTGAAATATCAAATGTTCGTACTTCCCTCTTGCAATAATCAAAATCAATCACGCTAACTGAATTATCATTACCTAAAATAATGTTGTGATAAGTATAATCATGATGGCAAAATCCCTTTTCATGTTCAGCAATTTCACATAATTTAACATATTCTGATGCATTTAAAGTATTTAATGCTTTCTTTGCTATATCCTTATAGAATTCCATTGATTTTAAATATAATAAGTCAAAATCACTTTTTCTATTTTTCTTTCTTATCATATCTCTCATCTTATCTAAAGATTTAATTCTCTTTTCCATAAGACTTGGCCATCTTCCTAAATCACTTTTTAATTTAGAATTTTCGGGTGGATCATATCCTTTAGATGCTTCATGTAACTTAGCCAATGTTTCAGCTGCAATTTTAACCTCTTCTATATTATGAAAATCACATTCTCTTCCCTCTAACCACTCAGATAATGTATATAAATCTTCATTAACTAATGCATATGGTTCACCATCTATATTTAAGAAATATTTATCTACATTTTTAAATCCATTTTTTATTAAATGCTCTTTAGCTCCATAAACAAACAAAAGCTTCTGTGGTCCATAATTTATCTTTTTAAGACATCTTTCACCCTTATTAGTTTTAATATAATAGATACCCTTATTAGCTTTTATTATATCTATTTTTATTTGAAATTGTCTTTCTATTTCAAATTCTCTCATCATACTTCCTCACCCCCTTTATATTTATATGTACATATATCTTCTTTTATTAACATTTTTTATTTATTATAATATAATAAATTATAACTATTTTGAAAGGATTAAATCATGAATATTGGTATCGATGGAAGAGCCGCAAAATGGTATAGAGGAACAGGTATAGGAACCTACACTTATCAGCTTATTAACAATTTAAGCAAATATGATAATTTAAATCATTATCTTACCTTCATCCCAGAAGATTCTGATTTAAATCTTAAAGACAACTTCTCTATCGCATATACAAAAGACTCCTCTAATGATAATTTTTGGGATGATGTAAAAGTTCCAAATTTACTTGATAACTTTAATATGGAGCTATATCACGTTCCTCAAAATGGTGTAGGCCTTTCAGACAATATTAATTGTCCTAAGACCATTACCTTACATGATATAATTCCATTAAGAATGCCACAAACTGTTAGCAATCGTTATTTAAAAATATTTATTGAAGAAATACCAAAAATACTAAAAAATTGTGATGGCATAATTACTGTTTCTGAATTTTCAAAACTTGATATATCAAAGGAATTTAACTTTCCATTAAACAAAATATTTGTAACTCATCTTGCTGCTGAAGAAATTTATAAACCTATTAATAGAGCCTATTGTAAAAAATTTATTAAAGAAAAATATAAGTTAAATGATGATTTTATTTTATATGTTGGAGGATATAGTCCTAGAAAAAATATTATTGGCATTTTAGATGCATTTTCTTTATTAAAAAACAGTTTAAAAAAGAATTTAAAAGTTGTTATTACTGGCAGAAAGGGGATTTCATATGAAATTTATAGAAATAGAGCTATAAAACTAGGAATTTTAGATTCAGTATTATTTACCGATTTTATTCCATTAGAGGATTTACCTATATTTTATAATGCATGCGAATTTTTAGTATATCCTTCCTTTTATGAAGGATTTGGCCTTCCACCACTTGAAGCAATGGCATGTGGTGTTCCAGTAATATCTTCTAATGTTACATCTATTCCAGAAGTTTGTAAAAATTCAGCTATATTAATAGATCCTAATGACATTGATGAATTATCCTATTCAATGGAAAGAGTTTTAACTGATAGTTTTTTAAAACTTACTATGATTGAAAGAGGGTTATCCACAAGCAATAATTATTCATGGAAAAATACTGCATTAACTACTATAAAAGCTTATGAAAATATAATAAGATATTAAAATATTATTAAATAATATATATTAAAAAGGGTTTGCAAATGCATAACCCTTTAATTTTTATTCTAAATTTTCATTTATATTTCTTAATAATTCACTTCTAAAAATATCATTTTCTATTTTTTCCTTAAATCTACTTACGAAAACCTCTTCATCCCAGGACTTTTGTTTTAAATAATAATCCTTTGCAATATTTATAAAGTCCTTTGGATAATTTAATAATGCAAAAATAACATTCTTCTCTTTATTAGATATATCTAAAATACTACTGTAATCATTTATTATATTAATTACTACTTCTTTTTTATATGCATAATTTTTAATAACTTTAATCATATAATTATATATATCTATTGATTTCATTCCAAACTTACAAAAATCAAAATCAATAATATTAATTTTATTATCTTCTATTATAAAATTATGATGTGCTAAATCTAAATGGCATAATACATTATTGCCCTCACTTGAAAATAACTCACTATATGAACCATTAGTTAATAAATTTATAGATTTATTTAAATCATTTTTGGCCTTTGCTATATTATTTAAAAATATTAAATCAAAATCATTTTTATAGTTAAACTTCTTAACTATTCTCTCTATTTCTGTCAAAATACATAAATCATTTAAAAACTCATATATCATATTTTTTAAACTATTTAATTTAATTTCTTCTGCTGTGAATTTACTAATTATCCCTTCTGAAGCCTTATGAAAATATGCTATTGACTTAGTACACCATTCAACTTCTATTGGGTTAGTAAATGTTGCTTCTCTTCCATCTATCATATCTAATAACACATATGAGTTACCATTCCATTGAGTAATTATTTTTCCATTTGAATTTCTACAATATTGAAGTATATATTCATCTTTTTCCTTTATTATATTTAATGCTTTATCAATAAAATCAATTCTTTCATGAGAAGAATTAATTTTTTTTAATATTTTTTTACCCTTATCAGTAAAAATAGCAAATACCTTTCTTAAGGGAATAATATCATATACGTTTATACCAAGTTCTTGAAAAAAATCTTCACTTAAATCATAACTACATAATATACTTTTATCTACATATCTAAATTTATTCATTTTGTTCCCCCACTTATAAAAGTTCAATACCATCTATTCTTTGTGACATATTAATTTCTTTCACCCATTCATCATTAGTAAATCGACTTCTATCATACTTTATTTTTGATAATATCTTAATAGCTTCAATTGGATAATTTACTAATACTCTTATATAATCTATACTTTCATTTCCTAATCCTGATTTTTGTGAAAAATCATTTACTATTTCCATTACATTCCCACTATATCCCTTCTTCTTTAATCTCTTTATATAGTTATAGCAATCATGTTCTAACATATTATATGAAATATATCTTGTACTTCTTATACAAATTATCATTCCATCCTTTTTTAAATTTCCTTCATCTACCTTTCCTAAGCATATTTCATAATTGTTCATACTCCTTAATATTAATTTTAAGTACATATCTTCATCTAATGCATTTATTGTTCTATTAGCCCTTGCTAAAATCTTATTTCCTTCTTCAATGATGAAATAGTCAAAATCATCTTTATAATATTTTTCCTCATACAATTTAATCATTTTTGATATTTTCTTAGTTTGTACTATAAAACTTTCTATTTCATGTCCAATTGAGCTCTCAATTCTAGGAATTATATATGATTTTTTTCCTTTCAAAATTTTTTGTACTTCTATTATTAGTGAAATTTGATTTTTTACATTCCATTCTTTTTTTTTATTTTTTATCCTTGGAAAATTTTCTTCGCCAACAATAATTCCATTGCTATTTAAATACTCTATAATATCCAAATTCATTCCACCTCTCTATTGAAAATATGATTCTATGAATTCTTCCCTATATTCAATATCATCCAAGTATTTATTTATCTTATCTTCAAAAAACTTTTCTCCCCAAGGCTGCTGTTCCCAATAATATTGAAGTCCAATTTGCCAAAATGCTTGCGGAAAACTTATGAAATCCCCCATTAATTTAAATTCATCATTATTTAAATCATTGGTTTTACAATAGTTATCTATTATTAAATTGGCTTTTTCCTTACTCCATTTTGCTCCCTTCATTACCCTTATTAATAATGATGATAAGTCATGCAAATGAGAATCCAAAATACAGTAATCAAAGTCTATAATGTTTAACTCACCCTTTTCATCAATTAAAATATTATGGTGTGCAAAATCATGATGACAAAATCCAAATTTTTTTACCTCCTTATCCATAACCTCCATATATCTATGACTTATTAAGGATTGTATTGCTCTTTTTCCCCTTTTTATTTCATCATCTAAACTTTTTAAATAAATATAATCAAAATTTGATTTATATGCTTTTTGATTTATTCTATTTTTAAAATCTAAAATTTCATCACATCTTGTGTTAAATACTTTAATCCATGAATACCACCCAATTCGTGGTCTCATTTGCTTATTTATATTAAAATTTGTACTACAATTATGAAGTTCTCCAAGTTTTTGAGCAACTTTTGCTAATTCAATAGGATTATCATAATTACTAACTCTTGAAGGTATCCATTCTGTTAAATAAGCATATTGCTTTTCTAACTTAACATACCTTGAACCATTTACACTATTTAATATAATTGGAATTTTACTAAATTTTTTTTTTTGTAAATGCTCCATTGCAGATAAAATAAAATAAAAATGTGGAAAGTCATACTTTATTATTTTTATAGCATAATCACCATTTTCAGTTCCTATCCTATAACTATTTTTAACCTTTTCTACAGCTTGTACCTTGATATTATAATTAGATTCTATATATTTTTTTAATTCTTCTTTATCCATAGCTAACTCCTAAAGCTTTCTTCCTTGTATTATATGAAATCCTATATTTCATTGTGTTTACTATCACATAAATTACTTTTTTTTAATATTTATATATTATAGGTTTTTTAGGAGGCGTTATGCTTTGAAAATTTCAATTGACGCTAGAGGAGTTAATTTATATAAAGGTTCTGGAATAGGGACCTACATTGAAAATCTTCTTAGGGAACTTCTTAATATAGATAAAAAAAATACTTATTCTATATTTTGGGCAGGTGAAAATTATAATGAATTTAAAAAAAATAATTCAAAAATAATTTTTACTTCCAAAAGACATGGAGGATTTTACGAAAATTATTATTACCCAAGTTTTATTAAAAATAATAATATTGATTTACATCATGTTCCACAAAATGGAATAGGATTAAATTCACTTTATACATCTCCAGTAGTAGTTACTATTCATGATTTAATTCCATATATATTACCTCAAACTGTTGGCAGGGGATATTTAGAAAGATTTCTTAAAGATATGCCTTTTATAATAAACAATTCAAAGGCAATATTAACAGTTTCTGAATATTCTAAAAAAGATATATTAAGATTTTTTCCTTCAATAAAAGAAGAAAAAATTTTTGTTACACCCTTAGCTGCAAATTTAAATTATAAACCATTGAATAAAACATCCTGTAAGGATTATATAAAAAATAAATATAATATTTATTCACCATTTTTATTATATATTGGTGGCTTTAGCACTAGAAAAAATGTAAGAGAAATTATACTCTCCTTTAAAAAAATTTATAAATCATTAAATAAAGACTATAAGCTTGTATTATGTGGCTCTGTCCGTGATGAAGGAGCTAAACTTCAAGAATTATGTAAAGAACTCTTTATAGATGATAAAATTATCTTTACAGGATTCATACCCGATGATGATTTACCTTATTTTTACAACGCTTCAGAATTATTTATATATCCTTCTCTTTATGAAGGATTTGGATTACCTCCTCTTGAAGCAATGAGTTGTGCTACTCCTGTAATAGCCTCTAATCTTACCTCTATTCCTGAAGTTACAGAAAATAATGCAGTTTTAATTAACCCAAACAATACAGATGAATTAGCTTCTGCAATACTTTATTTATTAAACTCCCCTGATTTATTATTAAAATATGGTCAAATGGGTTATAAGCATAGTTTAAATTTCAACTGGCAAAATACAGCAACTTCTACTTTAAAAGCTTATGAAAGTATTTTAATTTAAATATAATAAAACCATATGAATAAAAATTCATATGGTTTTATTACATTTATTTACAATTAATTATTTACTGTTTGTGATGGTGTTAATGTTACATTTGCATTTTGAGTTTTACCATCTCTAATAAATTCTATGTTAATAGAATCACCTTCCTTTTTAGAATTCTTTACTTCTTGTAATTCTTCAAATGTTTTTATTCTTCTTCCATCAGCCTTAACAATTAAATCTCCACTTCTTAATCCAGCCTTTTCAGCTGATGAATATTCAGTTACCTCTACAACATATAATCCTTCTTCTAAATTTAATTTTTTAGCTAATGTTTCATCAACAACTCTAACTGATACACCTAAATTTAATATTGGTTTAGATAATGAATCAATTTTTTCTTTTACATCATTTATTGGAATTGCAAATCCTATACCCTCAGCACCATCACTTGCCTTTAATGTATTAATTCCAATAACTTGACCTTTAGTATTTATTAATGGTCCACCACTATTACCAGCGTTAATAGCTGTATCTGTTTGTATTAAGTTTGTGCTAACACCTGATTGTGTTTCAACATTTCTATTTAATGCACTTATTATTCCCTTTGTTAATGTTGATGATAATTCCTTTGATAACGGATTACCAATTGCCACTACTTCCTCACCTGGTTGTAATGCATCTGAATCACCTAATTCTACAACTCCAGGAACTTTTACTTCCTCATTTATTTTTATCATAGCAATATCTTTATCTGAATCATAATTAACTACTGATGCAGTTACTTCTCTTCCATCACTTAAAGTTACTGTAACTTCCTTTGCTCCATCAATTACGTGATAGTTTGTTAATATATAACCTTCTTCATTTATTATAAATCCAGATCCCATACCTTCTGTTTCTTGTTGGAACCATCCATTAACACTTTGAATTGTTTTTGTTGATACCATAACAACTGCAGGTGCTACCTTCTTATATATATCAACTGCAGATAATGCTGTATTATCTGTTGCAAATGATGCTGGATCAGCTAAGACCTTACTACTTGACTTTTCACTTGAATTATTTTTTCCTGATATAGCGTAAGTAACTCCTGAACCAACTACTCCACCAAATAAAGAACAAATAAGTGCTATTGCAATATACTTTGCAAATCCATTTCCATTTCCTTTTTTATTTTTTTTCTTCGGTTCTTCCTCAAAATTATTTTTTGTTTCTACATACTCAATTGTATGTGCTTCTTTATAAGCTGCATCATAAATATTCTCATTATCCATATATATTATCTCCTTTTTATTTATATTTAAATATAACCTTATTTATTTATTTGATACTTATAATATAACCACTATATGTGTCAAATATATGACAATTATAAGGCTTAATTAAAATTAAACTATTTAATAGCAAAGATTAAAACATATATAATTTAAATCAGAACCTAAAATTGTAAAAAAATAACGCTAGCAAACTGCTAGCGCTCTAAATTATTTTTTTGCTTTTTTAATATTATCAATTTCTTGTAATTGTTTTACCGTTTGTCTTATAGCTGAAAGAACATTTTCCTTATCATTTAATGGTAAATAGTCTTTTTCACAACTACTTACATATACAGTTGTTAAACTTTCATCTCCTAAGTTCTTTAATGGATCATCACTATTTTTAGTTAATAAATAATAAGGAACATCTGAAAATACACCTTTATTTTGACTATGGCTTGTACCTTTAAGTATATTATTAAATTCATTATAAACTGCTGTTGTATATTTTGATTTAGTTCTTAATGCTAAAAATTCTTCTTTATTCTTTTCTAAAAGACCATTTTCATAATCATCTAAATTAATATCTAAATTTAATTTATCTAACAACATTGTAAATCCACATTTAGAACCTATTTTTTCAATCAGTCTCCTTATCTTAGTTATAGTCTGGCTTTTTTTATATTCATTTGTTTGAGTATATTTTTCATTAATAGGATCAATCATTATTGCAGCTGCAACAGAATCCTTAAACTGTTCTGCAAAACTTGTTAATACTAATGATCCATATCCTTCCCCAACTATAATATATGGACCAGAAAGTCCAGCTTTTCTTAATAATATTTTTAAATCCCTTGCCTGCTCTTTTGGTATTCTACCCGAAGATGAAATATCACTATATCCATATCCTTGTCTATTATAAACAAATGTTCTAACGCTATCTTTTTCCATTAATTTCTCTACAATAGGAGTCCATTCTTCTAAGGTAGTACCTATATCCCCATCAAAAATAATAGTATAACTACCTTCCCCTTCTACTCTATAATCCATTCTTAATTCATCCACAGTTGTATAGTTTACTCTCTTTTTTAATCTTTCCCCATCAACAAAATCAACTAAACTTTGTGTAACTATCCCAATTATTAAAATAGCAACAATTATAGTAATTGCAATTTTAAACTTATCTTTAGGACTTCTATGTTTTTTCATGCTTACTTTGCGTACCCCATTTGAATACGGTAAAAACTTCATTGCCTTCTCTCCCCATACATCCCTAATTTATATTTTTATAAATATGTTTAAAACCTTTAAGTATATGTACTTAATCCCTAGCTTTATAATTTTAAATTTGGTTTTGCATTTAAATTTAAATCATTAACTTTTCCATTAATAAAATTAAAATATGCTGCACTTCCTATCATAGCTGCATTATCTGTACATAAAATAGGAGTTGGGAATAAAACCTTAATTCCTTTCTTACCAGCTTCATTAATAAGAGTTTCCCTTAATGTTGAATTTGAAGCAACTCCACCTGCAATTGCAATAGTATCAATATTTTTTTTCTTACAAGTTAATAATACATTATCCTTTAAAACATCTACTACAGCTTGTTGGAATGAAGCTGCAACATCAGCTTTATTAATTTCAATATTTTGCATATTACACTTATTTAAATAATTAAGAACTGCTGATTTTACCCCACTAAATGAAAAATCTAATGTTTCTTCATGGAAATTTGCTTTTGGAAATGTTATAGCTTTCGGATTTCCTTCTTTTGCTAATTTATCTATTTTAGGTCCCCCTGGATATCCTAGTCCTAATGCTCTTGCAACCTTATCATATGCTTCACCAGCAGCATCATCTCTAGTTTGACCTATTACTTCATATATCCCATAATCCTTAACATGAACTATAAAAGTATGCCCACCTGAAACTACTAATGAAATAAATGGAGGTTTTAAATCCTTGTGTTGTATATAATTTGCACAAATATGCCCTTCAATATGATTTACACCAACTAAAGGCTTTTTGCTTGCAAATGCTAATCCCTTTGCAAATTGTAATCCTACTAATAATGCTCCAACTAATCCAGGACCATATGTAACTCCAATTGCATCTATCTTTTCTAAAGTAATATTTGCTTTTAATAATGCTTCTTCAACAACTCCACTTATAGCTTCTATATGCATTCTTGAAGCAACTTCAGGAACTACTCCCCCATACTGTTCATGAGTACTTATTTGTGATGCAATCACATTTGATAATATTTCTCTTCCATTTAATACAACAGCTGCTGAAGTTTCATCACAGCTTGATTCTATAGCCAAAATATATTTATCTTCCATTTATTTTACCTCTTCTTTTACTGAATAATACCAATTTGTATTATATATTAATAATATTACATAATCAAATTATTACTTGTGAATATAAATTCACTAATGTATATTTAAAATATAATAAATACCTTGTAGTATAATCCTACAAAGTATTATATACTTTTAGAAAAAATTATTCATTATTTTTTATTTGTTTTTATGGATTTTTAAGGATTTTTTAATAATTATGTTTGTTTTTAGTATACCCCTTATTAATTATTAACATTTTTTTATTATAAATTACTTTACTTTAAACTATTTTAGGAGAAATACTTATGAAACCTTATGCAAAAGTAATAGTTTTAGGATCACCTATTACTAAATCAAATTTTAAATTACATAATAAAGATGGAAGAGCTATCTTACCTTATAATACAGGAAAATCCCTTGATAAATATGCTCTTTATGAAGAAGAAATAGCTTATTATGCAAGAAGTCAAAATCCTGATTTAATATTAGAAGAGTCACTTATTGCAGTTTTAAAAGTTTATTATAAAAGTGAAAAACGACATCCTGATACTGCAAATATAACAAAAAGCATTTTTGATGGAATAGAAAAAAGCGGTTTAATCGTTAACGATGCTCAAATTAGAAAAATAATAGTAGAAGAGTTTTATGATAAATTAAATCCAAGATTTGAATTAGAACTATTTGGAGAAAGTACTTACTCACTTTCTTATTCTATTACCGAAAATGAAATACAAAACGAAAAAAGATTATATTCTTCATTAAAAAAATCTATTCGTTCTACGGATGAATTGAATAAAAAAACTAAAACACCAAAGTCACCTAAAGAAGAAAAAATTGATTCCTCTATATATAAATGTTCAATTTGTAAAAATATCTTAAAAGAAAATAACTATATAACTGCTGATAAAGGTAAAACTTTAATTTGTAAAAATTGCTTTAATAAATTACTTTAAGGAGACTTAGTATTTATGAGAAAATATGTATTTTTAGGAGACAGTTTAATTTACGGTTATGGTGTAAGTCCAAGGGATAATTGGGTATATAAATTAAAAAACACCCTTAATTTAAATTTATATAATAAAGGTATAAATGGAAGTACAACTACAGATATGCTCATTAGATTTGAAGAAGATGTTTTAAGCTTAAACCCTACTGATGTATTTATTATGGGTGGCACAAATGACTTGCTTTCAAATCGTAGTGTACAATCTATTATTAATAATATAGAATTAATGATTAAAGATTTATTGAAAGAAAATATAAATGTAATTATAGGTTTTCCCCCAAATATAATTCCATCCATTGCTAATAGACTCTTTATGCCATCTACTACCTATGATTATTGCGAAAAAAATTTGCCTTTATTACGAAAAGAAATGTTAAGTTTATGTTTATCATATAATATAAAATATATCGATTTTTATTCAATAACACAAACCGCTAATGAACATCCTAATTTATATATTGATGGAATTCATTTTAGCCGTAAAGGACAAGATTTACTATTACAAAAAGCTAAAAATTATTTTCTTTAAAAAAATAATTATAAATATATTTCTATATATAAAAAAATAAGCATAGATTTTATCTCTATAATGACTTTTATCTATGCTTATATTTATTATAATAATTAGTAAGATTCTTTTAAATACTCAAAAATTTGATTTCCAAGTTTAAATCCACTTTCTCCACTATTTAATAATGAATCAATTCCATCTTTCATAGTTCCACATATAAATATTCCTTCAACAGATGTACGATTATTTTCACTTTTTATATAATCCTCATCCATCATAATGCTCATCTTCTTTATAAAATCAATGTCAGGAAAATATCCTACTGACAAAACTAATGAATCACATGGAATAGTTGTAATTTCATATGAATATAAATTTTTAATTCTACATAAATTAACTCTTTCCCCACCTTCAATATCACTAATTTCACTTTCATAAATTATCGGTATATTAAAACCATTAACAATATCTAATTCATTTTTATTAAATGATTTTCTTTGTGTAACTATACCTTTTATTGTTGCACCTTCTATCACTAATCTTCTTGCTACAATAAGAGTCCATATATCATCGCCAGAAATAATAACCTCTTTTCCTGGAATATATCCACTATAATTAATTAATCTATGAGCTGCACCTACAGTAAATATTCCTGTAAACTTATGAATTGGTATTAATATATTTCCCGTATATCTTTCTCTACATCCAGCTGCTAATATTATAGCTTTTGCTTCTATTTCTACTATTCCCTCTTCTGGATTTACATAAGTAATTATCTTATCCCTATTAATTTCTAAAACTCTAGTGTTTAATTTATATAACCCACCTAAAGCCTTATAATCCTTTATTAAAATACTTCCAAGCTCAGGACCAGTAACAGTTTCATTTAAATAATACTTACCAAAACCATTATCAATAAATAAATTTAAATTACCTCCTAAAACATCTTCCATTTCTAAAATTAAGACATTTTTAATACCTGATTTTAAAGCTGAAACTCCAGCAGAAAGTCCAGATGCACCTGATCCAATTATAACTAAGTCATATTTATTCATTCTTTGCTCCCTCACCAGCAATTGAAAGTTCTTTTATTATAATACTTGGACTACCAACACTACTCATAGGGAATTTTAAATCAGAGCCTATTTCTTCTATATTATTTAATAAAGTAAAGAAGTTACCTGCAACTGTTATTTGTTCTACTGGGTGAGTTTTTATACCATCTTCTATATAAAACCCCTTAGCAGCTAAAGAAAAATCTCCTGTTATTGAGTTTGCTCCTGAATGTAATCCAGCAAAATCAGTTATTATTAATCCTTTATTGATTTTCTTAGTCATTTCTTCTAATGAATTAATACCAGGTTCTATATAAAAATTTGTTGGTGATACTGATATTGGTGATGCATATGATGCTTTAAATCCATTACCAGTTGATTTTACCCCAGCCTTATTAGCTGTTTTTAAATTATGAAGAAGGCTATTTAACTTACCATTCTTAATTAAATAAGTTTTTAATGTTGCAACACCTTCATCATCAAATGAAACTGATGCTAAACCATCTTCTAAGTGAGGATCATCTACTAAATTAACAATATCTGTAGCTATTATTTCTCCTTCTTTATCTTTTAATAAACTTAATCCCTTTTGCACTGCATCCCCACTAAAGATTCCTGCAAAAGTTGATAAAAGCGATACCATTGCTTCATTATTTATTATTACTTTATAATTTCCTGATGCAATTGATGTTCCTCCAATTTTACTTAATGCTTCATCTACTCCCATTTTAGCAATTTTATCTGGCTTAACATCATTTAATGATTTTGCTACTACATATCCACAGCCATCATACATTTTATCCAAATCTTTTACTATTGGTACAACATAAGCTGTTAATAAATTAGATTTATTACTTAAGTTTAGTCCCTTAGAATTTATTATTCCATATTTTCCAGAACTATATGAAACTGAACATCCACTAAAACTTTCTACCTTATTGCAATATTTTTTAGCTTCCTTTTCCATACTTATTGCAATATTGATTAACTTATCTGCTGGTATATCTTCTAACTCTTCATGATAAGTACTTATTTCCTTATATTCCTTATCTCCCTCATATATAAATTGAATATCATTATTTTCAATTGCTAATACATTTTCCTTAGCCTTTTTAACAAGCATTTCTATAGCATCTTCATCTAATATTTCAGTATAAGAATATCCAATTCTATCGCCAAATTTTCCTCTAAATGATAAACCTGCAGAATTATTTAAATTATACTTTTCAACTTCTTCCTTATAAACACTTATACTTAAACTTTCCCTATCAACATAATATACTTCATATTCAGAAAATCCTTCTTCTTGTGCCTTTGAAAATAATTCTTTTACAAATAAATTTAACTCCATACTCTCCCTCCTATCTTCCACCAACAGTTATTTCTTTTACTCTTATCATTGGTTGACCAACATTAGTTGCTATACTTCCAGATGAAGAGCCACACATTCCCTGACCTTGAGTCATGTTATTTCCAACCATATCTATATTCATTAAAATTTCGCTTCCTTTACCAATTAAGCTAGCTCCCCTAACAGGTTCTTGTATAACACCATTTTTAACAATATATCCTTCTGAAACAGCAAAATTAAATTCACCAGTAACAGGATTAACAGATCCACCTCCCATTTTTTTAGCATATAACCCATCACTTATAGATTTAATTATATCTTCTGGATTGTCATCACCATTAGCAATATAAGTATTAGTCATTCTTGATGTTGGCGCATACTTATAACTTTGTCTTCTTCCACTTCCAGTTGGATTCATTCCCATTCTTCTTCCATTTAACTTATCTATCATATAAGATTTTAATATTCCATCTTCAATAAGAATATTCTTTTGCGTTTTATTGCCTTCATCATCTATATTTAAAGATCCCCATGCATTAGGTATAGTTCCATCATCTATTGCAGTTACCTTTGTAGATGCTATTTGATTTCCAAGCATTCCAGTAAATACTGAATTTCCTTTAGCAACGGATGTAGCTTCTAATGAATGTCCACAAGCTTCATGGAATATAACTCCACCAAAACCATTATCAATAGCAACTGTCATTCTTCCTGCTGGACAATTTCTTGCATGTAACATTGTATATGCCTGTCTTGCAGCTGATTTTCCATAATACTCTGGGTCAATTTCATTAAACATTTCAAATCCCATATGTCTTCCTGGCCCCTCAAAACCTGTTTGATTTTCACCATTAATAGATGCTATAGCATTTATAGTTAATCTTGTTCTTATTCTCTTATCTTCTGTATATAACCCTTCTGTATTTGCAATTAAAATATGCTGTTCTTTATCTGCATATCCAACTCCAACTTGAGCAATTTCACTATGATAATTTTTAGCTGAATCATATGCAACCTTCATTACCCCTATTTTTTTATTAAGATCTATAGATGATGGTGTAAGTATTATTGGATTTATATTAATATTTTCTCTTTCATTTAAAACTATCATTTTTTCTTCTTTTAAATCCCCTAAAGCTAGTGCTGCTTTTTGAGCAACATTTAAAAGCGATGTTAAACTATTATTATTTGTATATGCATATACACTCTTTAATCCCTTAAATATTCTAATTCCAATTCCATAAGATCTTCCTCCTATAGAATTTTCAACTTTTCCATTTAATATACTAATTGAATTATTTAAACTATCTTCTTCAAATATTTCAGCAAAATCTCCACCAGTTATTAAACATCTTCCAAGCACCTTTTGTGCAACTTCACGAGATAACATAAATCATTCCTCCCTTTCACTATTATTAATTATATACTAACTGCCTCCTAGGTCAATCCATTTTCTGGGTTAAAACCTGGAGGCAGTATTTTAAAAATTCTTTTTCCAAAGTGATGGACTAAATAATATAAGCATAGGATATATTTCAAGTCTTCCAGCCAACATACAAAATGATAATACTAATTTGCTTAAATCTGAAAATGCCGAAAAATTCCCTGCTGGACCAACCATTTCAAGTCCTGGTCCTATATTACTTAAAGTTGCTATTACAGATGTAACAGTTGTAGTAATATCAAAATTATCAAAAGAAACTATAAATATAGCAATTAATGATATAATTATGTATGCAAATATAAATAAAAATACTCCTGATATAGTTTCTTCTTCAACTACATTTCCATCAATTTTCACACTTTTTACTCTTCTAGGATGAAGAATTTTATCAATTTCTCTTCTTATGGCTTTAAAAATTATTACTATTCTTATAGTTTTAATTCCACCACCAGTAGAACCAGCCATTGCTCCCATAAACATAAGCATAATTAAAATAACTTTACTTAAAGTTGGCCATAAATTAAAATTTACCGTTGCATATCCTGTTGTCGTAACAATTGATGACACTTGAAATGCAGAATCTCTTATAGATTTAGTTACATCACCATGATTAAATGGTATTATGTTAACTGCTATAATTATAATTGAAGCAAATACAGCTATTAAATACCACTTCAATTCTTCACTTTTAAAGAATGCTTTAACATTTCCTCTAATTAATTGGAAGTATAAAACAAAATTTACTCCAAATAAAAGCATGAAAATAGTAATAATCCATTCTACTGCAGGATTATTAAAAGCAGCAACACTTGCATTCATATTAGAAAATCCACCAGTTCCAGCAGTTCCTAAAGCGTGTATTATAGAATCATACCATGACAATCCTGCACTCTTTAAAAATATAGTTTCTATTAACGTTAATACAAAATAAATTGCATATAATATCTTTGCAGTTTGTTTAATTTTAGGCACTATTTTTCCTGGAGTAGGTCCTGGGCTTTCTGCCTTTAATAAATGTATTGTATTCCCACTAAATGTAGGCATTAAAGCTAATATAAATATTAAAAAACCCATTCCTCCTACCCAATGAGTAAAACTTCTCCAAAATAATATTCCTTTAGGTAAAGATTGAATTTCTGTTAATATTGATGCCCCTGTTGTGGTAAATCCTGATGATGTTTCAAAAAATGCATCAACTAAAGATGGAATAGCTCCACTAAATACAAATGGTAATGCACCAAAAAATGAAATTACTATCCAAGCTAATCCAACAGTTAAAAATCCTTCTTTTGCATATATTTCATTCTTTTTTCCCTTAATTTTTATAAGAATTAAAGCTATAGGAATCATTAATAATACGGTATATAAAAATGCATTAGCATCTCCTTGTCCATAAAAAAGTGCTACAAAAAACGGTATTAATAATAATATTATTTCATATTTCATTACATGACCTATAATATTTAATATAGCAGTAATGTTCATTATCTATGTCCTCCAGATATTATGTCGTTTATATTACTAAGTTTTTCTCTTTTTGTTATAACTATTACTCTATCACCAATTTCAAGCTTATCATCTCCTGATGGAATAATAATCTTATCATTTCTTACTATTGTTGCAATAATAATATCACTTATTATATTTATATCTTTCAATTTTTCATGTAGAAATTTAACATCTTCTCTAACTAAAAATTCAATTGCTTCTGCTTTTTCATCAAATATCTTATAAATATTTTCAATACAACACTTCTTTTCATCCTTTAAGAAACGTATATATTTTAATATTTTATTTGCTGTTATGGTTTTAGGACTTATTATTGTGTCTATTCCAACATTTTTTGCTATTACATTATAATTAAATCTAGTTATCTTAGTAATAACATTTTTAACTTCATTGTTAATTGCAAATAATGATGTTAATACATTTTCTTCATCCCTGCCTGTAAGTGCAATAAATGCATCAGCTTGTTGTAAATTTTCTGATAAAAGTAACTCATGATCAGTTCCATCACCATTTATTACAATAGCCTCTGGTAAAGTTTCATTTAACTCAATACACTTATTTAAGTCTAATTCAATTACCTTAGGTGTTACTCCTAAACTATCAATTATTTTAACTAAATAATGAGTAACTCTTCCGCCTCCAATTATTAATGGATGCTTAATCTTATCTTGGAATTTACCAAGCTTTTTAAAGAAACCTTCTATTTTTTTGTGTTCTCCTATTACATATAACTTATCATCTTTGTGTAATATAAATTCACCATTTGGTATATATATTTCTCCATTTCTTTCAATACCAGAAATTAATATAGAATCCTTTAATGATTTTATATCCTTAATTTGATATCCATCTAATCCATCGCCCTCTACTACCGTAAATCCAACTAAATCAACTTTTCCCTTTGCAAAAGTATCTACACTTCTAACAGATGGGAATTTTATTAATTTAGCTATTTCTAATGCAGCTTCCTTTTCGGGATTTATTACCAAATCAATTCCTAATTCATCTTTAAGCATTAAGATCTCTTCAGAATATTGAGGTGCTCTTACTCTAGCTATGGTATATTTAGCACCAAGTTTTTTAGCTGCTAATGAACAAAGCATATTTACTTCATCACTATTAGTAACTGATATAACTACATCAGCTTTGCTTATTCCAGCTTCATGAAGTACCTTTAAACTTGTTCCATTACCTTTTACACCCATTATATCTAGCTTTTCAACTATAGAATGTAATACTTCATTATTATTATCAATTATAGTTATATTATCCTCCTCTTTAGAAAGAAATTTGGCCAGTGTATATCCAACCTTACCAGCTCCAATAATTATAACTTCCATTTGCTTTTACCCCTTATCAGTAATAATATTAAGTTTATTTTTTCTTATATTACTCAATTATATGACATATTGATAGATTTTTCATCTATTTATTTTAAATTTATGTTAATTAATTATTTACAATTATTTTTAAATAAAAAAATAAAGCTAGAAATAATTTCTAGCTTTACTTGGCTCCGCGAAGAGGGCTCGAACCTCCAACCTATCGGTTAACAGCCGAGTGCTCCACCATTGAGCTATCGCGGATTAATCTAAGAGAATTTGTTCTCTGAAAATTGCATATGAATTATTTTATATTATTGGTCAAGCCCTCGACCTATTAGTATCAGTCAGCTACATACGTTACCGCACTTCCACCTCTGACCTATCAACCTTGTGTTCTTCAAGGGGTCTTACTAGCTTATGCTATGGGAAATCT
>SKEG01000212.1_pt1 | contig 69210 bp, 73 predicted proteins | sample 4826631 | NCBI WGS metagenome assembly SKEG01 (sample SAMN11008815, study PRJNA524170) | human gut metagenome | biome: Human fecal sample; material: Feces; isolation source: fecal sample from pouch patient p26, p34, p50 | host: Homo sapiens | place: Israel: Tel-Aviv | collected 2016-11-02
ATCAGGTTTAATGCGCCCCGTTGCCCGGATAGCTCAGTCGGTAGAGCAGGGGATTGAAAATCCCCGTGTCCTTGGTTCGATTCCGAGTCCGGGCACCACCGCATCAAAGCACGTTGGTTAAGGGATGAGATCCTTAACGGGCGTTTAACACAGGATTCGGTCATTACGGAATCTCCATCAGCGTAGTTTGGTTACACTGGTTGAATTCAGAATCGCATCCTCAAACAGGGTGTCTGTTGCAGCAGACGCCCTGTTCTCGTTGTTGTATATTCTTACAACCTGAAATATCCCTGTCAAGCTGTGTTAATTTTCCGTATCTTCTTCTCTGTCCTCTCCCTCTTTACAAACCTCACTGACCGTTCGTGTGTCGGTATACAGACCCAGCGCCGTCTCCAGCGTTCCGGCTGCGGATGCAACACTGACATCCACATACTCCATGGTCGTCGCAATACTCTGATGCCCCAGCATGGATTTAACCAGATGCATGTTTCGCTCCGGTGACTCCATCAGAATCGTTGCCAGCGTGTGCCTGAAACGGTGGGCAGAAACCAGAAAACCACACTCCCGTGACAGACGTCTGAAAAATCCCTTGACCGCCTGATGGGCCCGCACCGGACAATACACATAATCATCAGGCTCAATGCAGTCTGTAAACCGGCAGACATCAAACAAAAAATCATCAGGCCCGGCCCCCAGACGCCGGGCCCGTGACAGGAGGAGTTCCAGGGGCGCTTTCAGTGGTGCCACGATCGGCACACACCACTCACGGTGTGTTTTACTCCCCTCCAGTTGCAGTTCAATCACTCCTTCTCCGGGACGTACATCCTTCAGCCTGATATGCTGCAGCTGATTAAAGCGCATCCCGGTATAACGCAACACATCCAGAACCGTCAGCCAGTATCTTGCCGGATACAGGGCATTACGTCGCCGATCGCAGGGTACCCTCTGCTGTGTTTCATATTCAGCAAACTTCTGAACAACCAGATAAACCTGGATCATCTGATCTTTGTTCAGCGTCTTCTTCTTTTTCGCCTCCTTTGCCACCGATGCCTCACATAATGGGTTTTCTGTCTGAGGCAGCAGCCCTTTTTTGATCCCGAAACCAAAAATTGCCCGGAGATGCGCCACCTTGTTATTCCACGTGTATGTTGAAAGTGACTGCGTTTTCAGAACCTGACGTCGCCAGCGCTGAATATCGCGCTGGGTCACATCTGCCGGAAATCCCCCCTCGCCCATAAAATCAACAAATCCCCGGACAACCTTGCGGTAACTCCATTCCGTATCCGGACGCAGGTTTTTCGAGAAAAAATACTCATCAAGCAGTTCATCCCAGGTCAGTTTCCCGGCCTTCTTTGCTCCCATAAGCACTCCATAACAAATCATTCCTTCCCCACAGCATTCCGTCACGGAAATGTGATAAACGGGCTGTCTCCGGGGCTCCCATTCCCGCTGAACAGACTGCGGCTTTTCACCAGGTAACCGCTGACAGGTTGATAACGCCCTTTTCGTTCCGCCGAATCATACAACCTGGCCTGAACAAAACGCTCCCCGGAACGAACCCGGTGAAGTCCCGCACGCTCAAATACGGACTGAACATAACGGCGATCGTGGTTACTCCCCGTCTGTTTCAGATACAGGTAAAACACATCCGGCACACGCAGAAAAGCATATCCGGCAATCAGATGAATTCTGGCATCAGGCTGATTCACCGGGATCTCTCCCGAATCCAGTCCATGTCTGAGCCATTCAATAAATTCACCACCATTGACCGGAGCTCTGACATTTTCCGTACTGTTCCGGCCCTGTGAGTGCTCAGGTGATTTTTTTATCTCCTGAGCCGGCTCACTGATACATAAAACAGAGCCAAAAATCCCCGTGTCTTGCACAGGATCACTTTCCGCGCCAGCCTGTTCACTGTTTATACAACCTGATTCATCAGAAACTGTCTCTTTATTTTCAACAGGTTCTGCCACATCAGCCTCCGTGGGCTCAGTGTCATCACTGACTGCTGAAAACAGGCTCAGCAGCATATCGGTATCATCATGGACACTCTGCTCCTCCAGAACTTTCTCCCCCGCGCCTGTTGCAGACTGCAACGTATCCGGGACGACTGCTTCGGCCTCATCGGTTCCTGAAACAGAGGGCTGCAGCGTAAATTCCCCCACCTCCGGGACGGCCGCCAGCATTTCCGGCGCAATGGCTTCTGTTGATGTTTCTGGCTGACTGTCAGATGGCATATTATCTTCAGACTGCACAGTGTTTTCTGAGAGTAAAGGTGCTGTTACGGCTTCCGTCACCGCTAACGCAAGAAGCGGACTCTCCACTTCTTCTGCCGCTGTTTTCAGGACTGAGCGAATCAATGCCATCTCAGGATGTTGATGCCAGACGGCACACGCCAGATTCTGTAATGCCCCCGGCACAGTGGTCAGCCAGGCTGTCGCCCCCTCCGGCAACAACTGCCCGGCCATCACCGCTGCCAGTTGCTGTGCCTCTGAGCCCTGCAGACGTTGTTGTCTGTAGCGAAAACGAAATGCCTCGCCTGGTGGGGACATTCCCGGCTGCCATAACTTTCCGCTGACCAGTTCCCCCTCCAAGTGTGCAAGAAGTGGCAGGTGATAAAACAGAGCCGACCAGAACACCACGGCATTCCATACACCAGACTGTGCGGCCTGCTCTTCCGGTGTGACTCCGGGAGGAAACATATATCCTCTGGCCAGACGAACGGCATATGTGGTGAACTGCAGCATCAGGTCGCCAAAACCGTCAGCATCGGCCCAGCGGGAATCTCTGGCGGCAGGAACGTTCTGTGCTGCCATCAGGAGTTTTTGTACCGGCCCCAGACAGAACTCCTGATACACATCGGATGGCATACTGCTGTTTTCCCATAACTGCTTCAGACACTGTTTCCTGTGTGGTGTGGACATCAGCTCCTCTGTCGTCCTGGGCATATAAAAACCTTCCGGCAGGTGTTCCGGCTGACGTGCGGCTTCCGGGGCGGTTGTCTCCGCACTACTGGTATTGCTGTTACCGGGAAGCAGTTTTTTCAGGCGATTAAGCATTTTCATCCTCCTGCCCGTATACGGTATCATTTTCCCCGTCTTCTGACGGGGATGCATCAGCAACCTTCTGGTTTTGTTCATCTCTGCCAGCTTCTTCTGCCAGTTGGTGCATCAGGTCATTCAGTACCAGCGTCCTGAGGGCCCGGGTGACAGCCACATATAACAGACAGGTTTCATCATGACGCTCAGCCTCCGTCATCAGCGGATCCGTGATATCCTGAAAATCCTCATCCAGCATTACAATCGGCCACTCCAGCCCCTTGCTCCGGTGTGCCGTTGACACCGTGATATCTGCATCCTGTTCATTCGTTACCGTATACTGCCGGAGAAGTTCCAGTTTTTTCGGTAACGGAAAACACAACTCCAGAAGCCGAAGGGACTGATTCATCTCCACATCCTTCGTGGATTTTGCAATATATTTATATTCTTCAAAATTCCTGTAGTCCCGGCGCAGCCTGTCTGAATGCATCCGTTCCGGCATATCAACCTAGAACCAGTAGAGATCCTCAAGTTCCCCGGTCCTGTAACCTTCGATTCCCCCCACCCAGTAAACCTTTTGCCCTTTCATTGCCGCCATCAGCGCAGTACCAATCACACCCGCGACAGTACGACTGAGTACCGTGTAATGCCCCTGCAGATGTTCACGCGCATGGCATTTCAGCAATACCTCATCATCACCACCACAACCTTTCACCTCTCGTGTTTCACCTTCACGCTGCAGAAGCAGATTTGCCATACGAGCCACCGCCGGACCAAAACGGAAACTCTGTGTCAGCCACAACCGGTCCGCATTCTTCAGTGCAGGATGGGAAAGCGCATTATTCGCACCCCGAAAGCGGTAAATCTGTTGATAACGATCGCCGACAAGGACCACCCGGCACTTCTGCCCCAGAACCATAGCAGTGGTCACCGGATTCGCATCCTGCGCCTCATCAAACAGGATAATGTCCCATCGGTGAGACAGGTCTGCACCGGACAACTGGAAGAGTTTCAGATAAGTATCGTGCGTTACCGGGAACGTCCCCCCGGGGTTGCTCATTTCATTCCAAAGCAACTGCACCGCCCGAAGCGCATCTGCTGGCGGAACACCCCGCATCTCATCCTTATCCGGCAGGTGATGCAGGCCTGGTACCGTATCGGCAGAACAGATAAAGTGATTCAGACCCGTCCCTGCCACCCGTGCCAGTGCCCAGTATCGTGTATTCAGCTTTCTCGCCACATCAGTAATACGCAATCCCGGAACCAGCCGATGACGGTAGTGTCTTCCAACCCGGGCATACGCCAGCTGATGTGACGTTTTGCATTCCACGTTAAAGGGAAATTTACGCTCTGCCTCATCACGTATTGCCCGGTTATAGGCAAGATAGAGCATACGGCTGTCCGGACTGGCCCTGGCAAACTGCACCAGCGTACTCGTCTTCCCTGTGCCGGCAAATGCATTCACAACCAGTTGCTGCCCCTGCCAGTTAATAATGGCGTACTGCTCATCTGTGGGATTAAAAGACATGCATTCTCTTCTCCGGAAAAACATTTCCGTAATCTGATACATCGCGGGAATGCTCCACCACAAATAATTCTGTACAGCAACAGAAAAATTTCTCCGGTTACATGATGAATTAATCATCGCCATCACACCGGACGCCTCTCATCATGTCCGCAGAACAGTGGCCGACTTCCCGTCAGCCTCCTCATGAACAGAACCGGATAAGGTCATAACCAGGCAGGAAAAACAATGTCCAAAGCAAAAAAACACGTTTCTTATTCATTAACAGTTGTAGCAATGCTGTCAGCCACCATCATTTGTCAGACAGCACGTGCTGATGTCACCACACCGAACATCACCGGAGATAATAACAATACAACAACACAATTCTCCGGAAATATTTACGGTAGTGGAAATACTGTCACATCGGCATCAAACAGTCTGGTAGTTGGTAACAGAAATTCCGTGGAGGGAGGGTATAACAGCATCGTCATTGGTAATTCCTCCACGGTCAAAGCTTCAGGTGTGATCAGAAAAGTGGGCGAAAATATAGTACTGGATGGTTACAGCGTCAGTATCGGTAATGCCACCAGAATTAACGGTGATTCATCTGTAGCCATAGGATTGACATCGTCCGTAACCGGAAATGACTCCGTAGCTCTGGGCAGTCATTCCAGTGCTACCGGGGACAATATCGTTTCCGTCGGCTCTGACACACTGAAACGCCGCATCACAAATCTGGCACAAGGGAAAGATGACCATGATGCGGTAAATCTGATTCAAATGAACACTACTGTTAACCGGGAAGCAGAAGAAAGAATAAAATCAACAGATAACCTGCAAAATCAGCTTAATACGCTCTCTGACCAGGTCATGGATGAAACCAGAGCCAGAATGGAAGGCGATGTCGCGACGCTGGCTGCAGCCAGGGCGCACAGCGATGAAAACGACAAAAAAACACTGGCCAGTGCGCATACCTATACTGACCAGAAAGAAACCACCATCAATAATCGTACTGACGGCCTACTGACGACCGAACGCCAGGCACGCATCGCAGGCGATGCCGCGACGCTGGCTGCAGCAACAGCATACAGTGATGCAGGGGATTTATTGACACTGAAACAGGCAACAACTTACAGCGATATCAGTGCCAGTCGTGCACTTTCAGAAGCAAATCGTTATACCGACAACAAATTCAGAAATCTGAATAATAAAATTGAACGGGCAGAAAAAAGACTTAATGCAGGCATCGCAGGAGTGACAGCAATATCCTCCATACCCTATGTGGCTGAAAATTCTTTTTCATACGGGATCGGTGTGGGTAACTATCAGAACGCTAATGCTGTGGCCGCAGGCATTCAGTATAAAACATCACGTAATACCAACATACGCCTCAACATCTCCTGGGACTCATCTCATAATACCGCGATTGGTGCAGGGGTTGCCGGCGGCTGGTAAATAATCTTGCGTACATACGGCATTAGAGTACGCACACTGCCACATCCGGAGCAAGCCATTGAACTGAGCGGAATAATCAAGGAAAAAGGGCGCTGTGAGCTGTGCCTTCGCAACAATCCGGCGGCAAGTTACCCGTTAACGTTTAACTTCGTGGACTAACATTCCACAAGCACCGTATTTCCCTGATTTATCCTGTTTATTTTATTGTGGATAATGATACCAATGGCATGAATAAAGTTCTCCCGGACTCCGGGAACGCTATAAAACCATAATGTTTGTAAAATGAGACTGCTGTGTCATCTTTTGCATCAACAATAAGCGCATATGCTGCAATTTCAGATGGGTATGCACGATATAGCACATCAGCTAAAAGTGCTCCCCCAAGCCCCGTTCCTTTTGATGACAGACTTACTGCCAGTCGTCCCATACGAATAGCCGGAATAGTGGGATATCGCGGAAGCTTTTTTCTCAAATGCTCAGGTAAGTCAGTTAATAATACACTGGCCGCTGATAACGTATAGTATCCGATGACATGATGATCGTTATCTACAGCGACAAAACAGGCCGCGATGCGTCGTCGAATATCCTGTGTGACATGCTCTTTAATGTAACTGTCCAGAGTATCAGAGCCACATAAAAATGAGGTTCTGTCATATATGCTGTTAAATGGTGCCAACTGAAACATTATATTTATTTTGTGTACAGCATATTATTACGGCATTTAAAGGCCCATTTTAGCGCATCATTCGGTTCTGTTGGTGACAGTAATGCCTGAGCAAAAATTTCCTGATCAGTCCGGGACAGTCGGATTATATCGGTTTGTTCGATAGCACGTTGGGCCGCATCCTGAACGGCAGAAATGATAAAATCGGTCATAGTGCGCCCCTGGATTTCTGCAGCGCGCTTCAGCATGGCATGTAGTTCTGTGCTGATCCTTGCTTCCAGTCGGGCAGTTTGTGTTGCAGATGGAATGATTTGTACCTCCTGAATACACTGTACGGCAAATTGCCGTATTGTGCAAATTACAGTCTGATACCTGGACGGCAGACAGGCATTCTGCCTGAAAAGAAAAAGCAGATTCAGACAAAACCATCCGGGGAATGTCAACGCCACGATCTTTGACCATTACATGCAGATAAAAGCTCAGATCACTTACCAGCAGTTACATACGGAGCGAACCGGGATTTTATCTGTGATTGAATATACCCGCACCGCACAAAAAAATCCCCCGAATTCAGGGGACTGTCAAAAGGGGAGGTATGAGTATTGGTTATTATAGTGAGCACGTTCCCGGTATTCCGCGACGAACGTTCACGTGGTGGCATGAACGACCGGAAACGTGCTCTTCTGATTTTTAACGCAAATTAGCACTGAAGACAACTTAGATACTGCCTTCACCGGATGTATGAGAATACCGTCGTGACCCGCTTCACGCCACTTACCCTACTGGCAATATCTGCTGCCGCTCTCCCTTCCTGTTCTGTAACCAGGCCCAGTAAAAAGACTTCGCTGTTTTCTGTCACCACCTTGACACTGGATGATTTGACACGGGCACTTGTGAGTAACTGAGAACGAATTTGTGTCGTGAGCCAGGCATCACCAGCAATTCTGACCGGACTGACGGGAATCCCCTGCCGGATTTCATTATAGACCTCCTGAACACCATCGACACCGAGTGCTATCTGACGAGCACGGGCAGATAATTCACGGTCCGGAGACTGGCCAATCAGCAGCACTCGTCCCTGATACGCAATCTCACTGATGCGTGCTTCTTTTCTGATTTGTTCATCTTTTGAAAGTGCACTGCTGACCCTCAGCTCCAGCACTTCATCATCAACCTGCGTTCCGACACTGCGTGGGTCGGTTGCTGCCTTTGTCCCGACAGCAGTTGTACCCACCACAGCTGCAGCAACGCACCCCTGTAACAATAAAGCTGAAATAAGGACAACAGCAGAATATAATAAACGCATATCTCCCCCGGAATTGTTTTGATTTTTACTTCATATTCCCGGAATTTATCGTACAAAAAGTTTACCTTCAGTGAAACAAAACAAGCTACAGACTGTTATTATCCTCCGGCACAGCCGGAAACAGCGGATGCGTTACGTGGCATATCTGTATCTGTCAGACGGAAAGATTTATATCGGATATGGATGTACTGGAATTTAATATTGATCATGTTTTTTGCACAAAAACTTTGATACCGTCGTAAAGATTCTTTTTTTAACTATCTGATTCGCTGAACAGGATCTCCTTTTCTTTATACACAGGCTGAAAGGCACCGTGGAGCCCCCGGTGCCTTTTTCATAAAACAGAGAAAACACGTCTTTGAATATACCGTTTATGATTACCGTTCGCCCTTTTCTGACTCATCTTCAAGGATTTTCTGGATTTCTCTTTTTGTCTCAAGTTTTTCAAGCTTCAGCCTGACCACTTTCGTCGAATAAGCTGAACCAAATTTATCTTCAATTCTTTTTATTTCGTGATCAAGTTTATTATGCTTTTCAAATAAAGAATCAAAGCGTTTATGATTTCCTTTCAATGCTGAAATCAGTTCTCTGTACTCCGGGAACATTGTTTTTATCTCCTTTCATCAACACAGTAGCAATACATACAAACGTTAATATTATTCTGTAAATATTCACTGTGAATAATGCAATACCTCATTTTCAAATCCTGTAGAAAAAACCCCTCCGCAGAGGGGCGAGAGTAGCATAATGGAGTGTTATGAAGCATGGTGCCGGGTGCCTCCCGGTGAGTTCAGTATCAGCACCTGAACCCGCAACTTAAGGAATGCAATATGACAAAGAAACGCCTACCGCTGATAAGCCCCTCCGCACAGGGGGATTCACCATGCAGTATTTTTCTAACAAATATCCCGTAAGACCGACAACAATCCACTGACTGAACTGTGAAGTATTTAACATTTACAGATGACAGACTGTGGTGATCAGAGGTATTGCAGTCATCTCCCTGAGGCTGCAGCCCAACCATACCATAACCAGCCATACGTCTTTCCCGGAAAGCAAATGGACCTTTTCGCCATAAACAACATTCTCCGGCTTCAACAGATGGAGCAGGAAATATCTTCAGAAAGTAACAATCAGTTAAAAAATAGCTCTTTTTTGTATTCCGTAAATTTTTCAGAAGAGAAAAAGAATTAATTGTCGCCAACACCTTAAACAGATCGCATCATCAACAGATGACAACAACCGAAAGGACACCGCGATGGAGTTGACTGTAGACCTGCTGAAAAGCCTTAACAACATCAGGCAAAATGCCACCATATATGTTCACGCATACCACTATACTGATGATGAAAAATTCGTTATGGTGCCACGGACATCTTTACCATCACTGAAATTAACGCCGTTACAGTCAGAAATAATTATTCGACTGCTTCTCAATGGAGTCGATTATATAAGGCACGACGGGTATGTTCAGGGGTATGGAGAAAAAACTGTGGCAACTTTCACAATACAGGGGGAGGGACGCCATCGTTTCAAAGCAGACTTATCACAAAATGGGGAAAGTGATATAGCCAGCAATGTACTAAATCACTGGCTACATCGTATACATAAAACAGATATCATTGTTCTTATAGAATAAATCCTGTTACCTCCTGAATGTTACAAGGTTTTATATTTATCCTATGAGAATACGCACGTAAAAACTAATAAAAAAGGAACAAAATGGCACATTTTTTACCGTGAAAATTCAGGTGCGGAAGTTTTGCTTGAAATACCATCATTTCGGGAATGTCTTTCAGTATCCAAAGAATTAATGGCCCCATCAAATTACATGATATGCATAGAAAAAAATGGCGAAAGAATAAAACGCTGGGACAGGGAAATCATCGCTGGCTCTAACAAATGGATCAACTGCCCACCTGATAACTTCGAAATATTAGGTGAGCTAATAACCATTAATAGAATTATTAAAAAGTAACTCAAGTTTTAGACAATGCATTAAGCAAGGCGCTATAATAAGCAACGGGTTCATTTTTTGTGGGAGAATGCTTGTAAGTCATCGCTGGCCCGGACCTTTCATCCGCAAGAGTTTGTTAGCTGGATGCCAAACTGGTTTATTGCCGGAGACTGAGTTCAGTACTCTTAAATACATAAAGCTACATACGTAGCCTTTTAAATTAAACCTCTAGAGAATACACACGTACATTACTCGCCCCAAAAACCCCACACATTCAAAACACAGACATCATGCTGATTTAATTGACTTTTATTATCTTCTTTAATTTTTAAATTGATGCTATACTGTTTTTATATACAGATGTCAGCGCAGATAAGGAGGATAATATGTTAAATAAGCTTGCCAAATATCTTCTTACTGCTAGCTCAGTTGCTCCAGTATTTTTCACCTTAGCTTTTCTTTCATGTATATCAAAGCACTATAAATTTATGTTCGCTTACTTATCATTGTGCGCAATTATACTTTTACTGTGTTTTTTGATTGTTAAACACTCAATTAAATATAATTCAATAACCAGTAAGAAATTAACTACCGCTTCTCCAGCGGACAAGGAAATAACCAATTACTTCTTAACCTATTTATTTCCTTTAATCAGTGGTCCAGATGCCTTTATGGATATTAGGATTGCTTCTTTTTTTGTTGTAAGTTTGTTTTTTTACATCAGTTTTTCAGGCTCCTACAGTTTCAATCCATTATTATCATTTTGGGGATATAAATATTATGAAGCTGAAGACGATACAGGTGTAAGCTTTGTCATATTATCTAAAAAACCACTGCTAAAAGCATCAGGTAATCGTGTTAATTTGATTAAGCTTACTGATTACACATATATAGCAATACAGGAGTAAGTATGGAATTATTTGCAATAACAGATAATACAGTTGGCACACGTATTGTCAGAATTGTTACTGACAGACCGACTCAAAATATAGTCACACAGTTATTCAGTGAACAAAAAACATTTTTTGAAGAACGCTACACAGAAGGTGTGGAATTTTCAGGTGGATACATCACTAGTGGAGATGAGTTTTTTGTCATTCCTGACTTTGATGATGTTATCGCTGTATTAGATGCCATTAATAATCCCACATCTATCCCTCCATGGGAGCCAGAAGAAATATCAGCCTTCAATATAATCGCTCTTTTTTCAGGCTATCCTGAAGAGGATGGAAAACCTGCAACTGCATTAATTCAAAGCTTTGATAAAAGACAAGTTATTGATAACAGAAGGACTATTTTCCAAAAAATGTTTCAGGCAAGCAATACTTTTTGCCAGTCTACTGAGCATGGTATAGTCATTGACAATAAGCTAACCGCTATTCTCGCAGGTACAGAATTAAAATTTAAAAGTTTCCATATGCTCCGCAGAATATTTGATGTAGATGCTTATTTCAGAGAGGCGACTAATGAAGAATTAACAAGTTTTTCTTCTCATGAAAAATTTTCAGTAGTTCCAGGGTTTGATTTAACAACAATTGCTGACTCTGTTATTAGAAAGAAAGTTTCCTTAATTAATAAATCAAGAATACTTGAAGACTACTCTGTGACTGAGTTAAGAATTTCAGCATCTGAAATTGGTGTTACTCTAGAAACTGAAAAAATCGGTGAAATTGAAAAAATAAAAATGCCGCAAATAAGAAAAGATGTAAAAAGATTATTGCATTTTTTAGATGAAGACTATTTCACATCCCATATAACCAGAACGCTATATCGCGCAAACTCTAAACGTCGAGAAGATGTTTAAGCTTTATAAAAGTTGAGGGGGAATACCCCTCAACTTCAAAATTTTTTATCAAATTACTTTATATTAGATATTTTTCCATAATCAAATGTTGTTATCATTCTTAGTTCATTCCCTTCCCAATAATCAGCCTACCACTGCACCATCAATCGACGTCCGTCCAAATGCTCAGAAAGCCGCACGTACATTACTTCGTTCTGCATGGCTTAACTGACGCTCTATCGCTTCATCGCTTCATCGCTTCATAGTCCCGACTAACCCGGTGCACCACGCACCATTGTTCTAAATCCATGCCCGCAGACCTCGATTTTAGTATTATATCCCAACGCACACAATGCGTTGTTTACTGTATTTTCACTCATAACCTTAGTTACGTCATGATCTCCCGGGAAAAAGCTCTTTATCACCACTAATCTGCTTAAGATGTACTAACAACATCATCGCCTGTTGGCTAAACGGAACTATAACTCCTCTTTCATTTTCATGCCGCGATACAAGTAATGCATACCTTTAATTTCTTCACGTTTTGCCGGAATGCGCCAAATAGCGTTATCAAAATCAAATTCTTTTTAACGAGCAAAACGCCAGTCCGAAGACTGGCGCAGTGATAAAACATTCTGCATCATGCCACATTCTGCTCCTGAAGATGACGCAGACGATGGTCCCAGTTTCCCAGGTAATGCCCGGGAGTCAGCAGTACGCGGCGTCGCTCATTACAGAGCGAGTTACCAATCACCACTTCTCCGGCCACACCACACAGCGACAGTTGTATATACGCCATGCCGGCTGCCAGCGGGTCAATATCCGTTGCCGACACCCACATCCTGCGGTATGCCGGATACCCCGAACGGTTCAGGGTGTCAGCCATAGCCAGAACCATGCTGCCGGCACCGCTGGCAGGTTCACTGAGCGTGATAAAGGGCTTGTTCTCAAACAACGCCTTCACATTCCCCAGTTGCATCTGTGCCATCATGCTGGCCACACTCCAGGGCGTGAAAAACTGGCCCCGGTATGTGTCCCCAAGTTCCAGTTGCATGAACACGCTGCCCAGAAAGTCACAGAATCCCTGCTCCAGCCCCTCAATGACATGAGCAAGCAAATGCGCAATGTTGATGACATCCTGCTTTTCATAACCACTGACGATTCGCAGGTACTTCTGCTCCCGTGCCTCACTGAACTGAAGCCGGTTCTCCAGGGCAATCACACTGCAGCTGACAAAGTCTTCAAACACCTTATGGCGTTTGTGATAAGGGGCTGTCCGGTTAAACAGCGAAATAAATGCTTTCTGATGGTCAATAAAGGTGGCCATGTGAATCTCCGTTAAAAACAGGGAACACATGGCCCCGGGGAGGAACAGGTGTTCCCCTTCGGGCTGAAATGAAAGATGACAGGAAAAAGCGGGTGCCACGCATGTGACACCCGGAGGTTAATTACTGGCCTGAAGCCAGCGGAACCGGTAAAGGTGCGGCGTCTGTCTGTTCTTCAGCGCGCTCCTCCACCAGATACAGCCGGGGCTGAGGAAGTGTTTCCCTGCCCGGCCATTCAGCCTGCGGGTCACTGTCCGTATGTTCACCACCGTCATAACAGTTGTAACCCTGTATGCCCCGGACAGGTTCGCTGTACCAGTGCCGTATCTCACAGTCGAACACCCTCGAGATTTCACCAACCAGCTCACCTGAAGGCGGATACCAGGGCGTGTCTGTCAGCAGCACCAGACTGCTCATCTCATCACGCACCCAGCGGACATTGTGACCTGATGGCCACTCCACACCGTATATCCGGCCGTAAAGGCTGGTCGTGGTGGAAATGCCCTGCAGCAGTCCACCTGAACCGTTCAGCTCTGTGGCCAGACGGGAGGGTATGACCATCAGCATGTCACAGGGCTGCGCCTGCTCCGGGTAATCCGACAGCCGGCTCCAGCAGGCTCCGGCATCAATGTGTTCGCTCAGTCCGGCCAGGCCAAACCAGTCGGAATACTGACAACGCATTAACGCGGTGATTATCTCCCGGGCATTATCCGGCAGATTCCCCCAGCGGACTGCACCAATACATGACTGGAGATAAAGGCGGTCAATGGTCTTTATCGTCTCTTCATCCAGTACGGCATCTTTTACCAGCAGCCCCAGCCACTGCTCAAATGCCTGGTTAGCCGGAGATGACATCCCCGTTCCGTGACGAACCAGCGCCGGATATGGCGGATACTGCGTCGTCCGGGTGGGTTTCACCAGTCCGGCACAACCGGCCAGAAACAGCTGTATACTCTGCTGTATGGCATGGCGGTAACGCGGTGTCTCACGCCCTTCAATCCACTGTGTAAGTACATCAAGACAAACTGATTTACCGGTAATTTCAAAACGGTTTTTGCACCATTCAGACATTGTTTACGCTCCTCTTTTTTATACAGATGTAAAAAGAGGGCATTGTCCCGTGAGGTACAATGCCCTCACGGGATGAATGGCGGTCGGGTTCCGCCACCGGTAGTAAAAATTATGCTGCGCACTCCTGCGAAGTTCGCCGCGTCAGTAAATACTCTGATGCTTCACGTGCCTGCCGGCAGGCGCGAAACAGCGCTTTTTTGTCAGACTTCAGGACGTTAAGCCATCCGTCAATATAACTTTCGTGCTGTACGTCACCGGCAATCCCGAGATGTGCACACAGAAAAGCACTGCCCATCTCGGCAATCAGCTCTTCAAACGCATATTCCGGGCTTTTGCGACCGGTAAAGGTACTTATCCCCACCCGCCGCAGGCGCTTTTCATGACCGGTACTGTGTACCAGCTCATGCAGCAGGGTGGTCCAGTAATCAGCCACCTGGTCAAACTGCGACGACAGTGGCATCACGATACGGTCAGTGTCGGGCCGGTAGAATGCCCTGTCCTGTGGAAGTGACGAGACGCTGACGCCGCTGCCATTCAGTACCGGCAGTACCCGCTCACTGAAGGTATCTGCCGGCAGTGCATCCGCGCTGCCTTCCGCCTTCACCATCAGATGTTCAGGTAAACCGTCACACTGCCCCACATTAAACAGAGGATTCGATTTCAGTACCGGTACGGTTTCCATGAGAGGCGCCCCCTCACTGTCCGTCAGCCGGTTACCGTGTTCATCCACAGCCTGTTTTTTCCAGTCTTTGTAAATCACCGCCAGCGTGGCCACCTCCCCTTTACGGACGTGGCCACCCAGTTGTTGCGCCTGACGGTACGTCAGCCAGTCATTGCTGACATACCCGGCTTCATCCGCGGCCAGCCACAGCAACAGGACGTTCACCCCTGTATAAGGCTTCCCGGTCAGGGCATTTGCCGGCATCATCTCCGGAAGCCCCACGCCATTACGCGCAGAGCGCCAGGGACGTTTCCAGGGTGGCACACCATTTTCAATGGCCGTAACAACCCTGTCGGTCACAAGCTGATACAGGTCACGTTCCGGAGTTTTAGTCGCGGTACGTGAAGTATGTTTTTTCGTTTTCATAAGAGCACGCTCCATAAAAAAGATGCACGCTCCCCGTACGGTGAACATGCACCGTACGGTTAAATTAATAACGAAAATCAGACTGGCCGGACTTACCACAACGCCAGCATCACCAGTGAACGACGCTCAAAATCAAACGACCTCAGCGTATCGCTGACCCACGCTTTTACGTCATCCACGTCATACCAGTAATCACCGGCATAGTCTTCGCCCCGTAAACACGAGTTTCTGACATAAGGAAACAGCCTGTGGCAGTTCCCCGGCGTCAGCATACTGAGGTCACGCAATAATGCAGCCAGTGACCGACGTGTTACCGGGAAAGTATGCTGCTCATCTGAAGCATCAGTATGGTTACGGAACCATGTCAGAAGCGGCATCACCTTACGGAAAGCCCCCACTTCCTGATGTTCCTGTGTTTCCACAACGGCACCACTGTGATGGTTATCACGAGCCAGAAAGTAAATATCGAGTCCCATAACAATTCTCCTGAATAAAGCAGGGACTCTCCCCACAGGGATATGTCCCTGCCGGGTGATATAATGACGGAATACGTGATGACGTTATTCCGGATAAAGAAACTACGGCGTTCTGTTACCGCCCACCGGCAAGAGCCCGCAGCCAGTAAAGCTGATATTCGGCCTCTTCCAGTGCTGCCCAGTCATCCGGGGATAACTGTCGCCCCTGACCGGACAAAAACTGCAGCAGTAAGCTGTCAAACGCATCTCCCCTTACCGGGGGGGTTAATACAGACTCCGGAGCAGAAAAATTCTCATGCCCCAGGTACCGTTTTATCCATTTCAGCGGCAGCGACCAGCTGGCACCACCGACAGTGGAATGAATACGAAAACAGTCCGGACACAGATTGTGCAACAGCACAAAGACTGTACGGGCAAAGAAATCTCCCGGCTGACGTCCGAAATTCAGCTCATTAAGAGCCAGGATATTCCGGCTGTGCTCCCGCTCAATAGTGACATTCACCGACCACAGCCCGTCGGCAGACCGGCAGTAAAACGCCAGCGTGTCCGTTACCGGAAACAACTCTGACGCCCGGGTCAGGGAGCCGAAATACGCATTCTGCGGCCGTAACGCCTCCGGCAACTGCCAGAAGGTTTCAGTGACAGCCAGAACAAAAGCATGCCACTGCTTTTCCGGTATTGTGGAAACCTGCTCAAGGGTATATACCACCGGCTCACGGGCCGGACGTGAAGATAACTCAGACATGGAACATTCCTCATGGTTAAAACGAAACAACGGGGAATGTCTCCCGGACGGAGAACTCCCCCGTCAGGGTCAGGTCATGAATTACATCATGTCGTGCCGGGCAAAATATTCATCCGCTCCAGCCACCATCTTTCCGGTACTGATACTGTCAGCCCAGATTTCATGATTAATTTCACGCCCCAGAGCCATCAGACTGTCGAGTGCCTGACGGGCCTGAATTCCCGGTGCGGGAATCTCCTCCTGCTCCAGGTCATACAACAGCCAGCCCAGCGCCTCGCCGGTATCCCACAGATACACGTATACCAGTGAAGGCTCCGTCTCATCATCCGGCTCCGGGGTAATACCCAGCCGTTGCCAGGCACGTAACCGCATCAGCTCGCCTTCCATCTGACTGATATGAGCCAGCAGAGCAGACTGCGTCTGAAGCGCTGAATAATGAGCAATTAAAGGTGAATACATGATGACCTCCGTCTCTTAAAGGAAGTCCTGTCCCTGACGGAACAAAACTCCCGTCAGGGAAAACACCGGTGCAGACACACGGTGCAGTAAGTAAAAGAAAGAGCGTTCAGTCTGCGTCGGAAAAGTCAACACAGGCCTGCTTCAGGATGCCGGCTACACGTTGATTCAGACATTCAGTCCAGCCATCGTTCCATCCACGCTCCCATGGATTGTAGATATCCTTCCATGGATTGCAGGCATTGTTACAGCCGTTCTTCCATGTCTCCCATGCCTCCATCTCCATGACAGCCCCCAGCCTGTGGCCTTTCGCACGTATATGCCACAGAAACGGCCGGAAAAGCCCTGATTTCAGTTGATCACCACCGCTTTTGTAGCCCAGATGACGTGCAATACTTTCAGGATATTCAAATCCATCATTCTGCATTCCAGCCGCCTTTGCCAACGAGCTGTACGCATCACGAAGTATCGCCATACCTTCCAGTTGATACTCACACCACGCACGGACAGCCGACACTGGTGCGATTACCCGAAGAATGGTGCAGACACGCCATACAACAACGTAAAGGAGTATTAACAGACTATTCATGTGTTCACCTCAGATACAAAAAATCACGGGAACACACCCCCCCTGCGGGAAGCGTGTTCCCGACAGGGTAATAAATGATAAATCAGCAGGGTTGTGCGACGCTTTCATCAGCCTGCAGACCAAACCGATAACGCAGGGTGGTCAGCTGTTCCGCCATACGACAGGCGGCATACCAGGTTCTGCGACGGGATATTCGCCCGGTAAACCGGTTCAGACAAATGACCTCACGCGGTAACGGCTGATACCAGCCTGTGTACTCGTTGCGGTGCATTCCCTGCCGGTAGTACAGACAGGGTGTCCAGACACCGCCACGACGGAACATACAGACCCGGACGCTCAGATTGCCGGCCGGATTGGTGTACCAGCGACTGTAATATGACAGGTTATTGCGGGAAAAAAACACCCGCAACTGAGCCGTCATTCGCCGGAAAAGAGAAGAGATGCCCGGTTCAGGGCACAAAATAGACGTTGACATAAAGACTCCTGCAGAAAGAAACGGGAGTCTTCGCCCCGACGGACAAAAACACCCGTCAGGGGACAGAAACATCAATACGGGATTAATGCTTCAGCTCAGTAGAACTTATTAAAATGCCATGCGCCACTGCCATCAGACAGCGTGCATAACTGCCATGCGGAACACCCCCGCACAGATTAAGTATAAAAAGCCCTCATCGTCGCGTCATAATGCGCTTTTTGTGACGACATTCTGCTCTCAAGAGCGCGCAGATTTGCCCCATTCACGTGGAATGCACCGTCCTTTCAGGCTCAGGAGGTGTTGAATGCAGCCACCCGAAGGCGTTCCTCACAGACTGCCGGAACATTGGTGGTCACCCGAAGGTAACAAAGTTAGCCTGTATATTTTTAAGGCACAAAAGATGGATGTCAAGCTATTCAACATCGATCCAAAAAGGAATATTATGTGTTCCCTTAACTGGTTCTCCCACAGAGGGAAAACACAGGTACCTTTCATCAGTATTTTTCTTCCCGCCCGTCTGACATCACAGTCAAAATCTCCCACCACGTCAAAATAATCCGCAATCGACTCACAGATGTCCCATTCATCATAGATGCCCCATTTATCTGCTGCTCCTTCACATTCAAACTCAGCCTGATATCCGGAATCAATATATCGCGCCAGGTAGTGCGACCACAAAGGCGAATCTTTTGTAATCTCCTTTACAGAGATTATTTTCATTAAAATAGTACAATTCATGATATTTACCCGCACAAAATCGATATAAGTTATTACTCATAGCCTAATAACTGACAATAAACCTGTTCAATATATCGTCCTCTGCCATCGCCATGACCAAGATCAATTGATGTCAGTGCAAGTGCCTCCTTATAACTGTAACCTTTCATAATATGATATTTCATGGCACTTGCGGCGTAACTGTACCGAAAACTGTGTGCGGTCTCATCTCCGCCTTTCAGTTCTCCATAACGTCGTAACGTATTAAGATAATAATCCATTGCCGACTTAAGATTATCTCTGTCTATCAGACGTTCATTATGTTCACTGGCATATTTGAGTGCATAATTAACAGCATCAAGAATTTTATCCCGGTCAACAACCGTTGTCATTCTTTCCCGTCCTCCTTTCGTACCAAAAATCACTCTTATTTTTTCATCTCCCCGCTGTAATGCTTTTTTCCACGTCCGTAACGATTTGGCCGACTGGACAGCTTCTTCATTTCTCAGACCGAGATAACGTGACAGTTTAACAACAGCTGCCACACCTTTATCTTTTGCTTCCACGCGCTGAAGAATTTCCCGGAAACGCTCATCCGTAATTAATTTCTTTGTACCTTTACGGCTTCCTCCAGAAATACCTAACGCCTTATTGCTGAGACGGGGATGTTCAGGATCTGCCATTTTATGTTTACCGGCCTGACGTAACATAACCCGTATTACAGACATTTCATTTTCTCTGGTCCGCTTTGAAACATCACTCCTGCTGTTCATATATAATTCAATATGCCGTACTTTTACCTGCGCAGCAGAACTGATCTGTATATTCAGCTTAGCCAGTCTTTCCGCAAACCGGTGCATGATCCGGGAATAATCACTCAGCTTCTTAAAACTCCCCCGGTCTTTCCGGATATGAGCAACCAAATCCTGTTTCAGTAATTTTTCACGTCTGGACACAGATACCTCCTCTTTGTCTTAAACAGCTGTTCGTACAGCAGATGAATTTTTCTGTTGTGCCGTAAACACAACAGAAAAATTCATCTGCATTCTCCCTGGCGACACGGTTAAGCGTTGCGATCCTTCGGGTAATGAGTGCCTGAGCGCCAGGGTAGCGCAGACTGTTTAGGTATTGAGGGGTAACAAACCGGTGTTGCACACCGACTGCAGCATTCGCTGTACCTGTCTCCAGGTCGCCCCCGATACCACCCCTAATAAGTGGTATCGCCGATTCGGCATCTCACTACATAAAACTCCTTAAAAAACAATAAAATTCTGCAAGAAGAACGGTCGATGAACGTTATTCACGGTATCGTCTGTACGTTTGCAGAGAAGGTTGAAAAAACACTCTCACGTCTGGTCACTTCTTCAAATGTTAAAAAACATCCCGTGACGCGACGGTTTGTGCGGGTTCGTAAAGTAGACGCGCATGCGTCACTTTGTCATCGTTACACGCCGACAAAAGTGACGCCGCGCAGCTTCAAACTCCACGTACGCACGCAAGCGGCCAGATTTCAGATGGCCTTATGCCGTGCGTACAGTCGTAAGAAGCCCGGGGCGAATGCCCGAACAGATTAAAGACGTCAGTCCGTGGTTTACGGATGACTACAGACCGATCATAGCGGTGCTGGATGGAAGTAAAAAAAGCCCTCATCGTCGCGTCATAATGCGCTTTTTGTGACGACATTCTGCTCTCAAGAGCGCGCAGATTTACCTCATTCACGTGGAATGCACCGTCCTTTCAGGTTCAGGAGGTGTTCAGCTAGCCACCCGAAGGCGTTCCTCACAGGCTATACGGAACATTGGTGGTCGCATAGCGACAATTACAGCGGGGAAAGATTAGCAAGACGGACTTTTATATGTCAACACCTTCACAGGAGGATTTTTATTTATAAAAAAGGCCGGTTAACACCGGCCTGAGCTGTTATATCAGATATGATTATCTGAAGGTGAAGGCATTTCAGCCTCAGACACATCACTTGTTTTTTCAGGAACTGCATCTGCAATTTTTTTAAGTTGCTTATAGATATTAAACATCAGAATAACCATTTCACACCCGACTCTCAAACCTATAACACCAAACACAAGACCAATAAATCCTGCAAAGAAATTGGCGAACATTCCTATGACACCGCCAACAATTGTGATGACAAGAAAAATCCAGTAGATAACTTTTATTATCTTTGGCGTAATCATCTCATCAAATTCAAGCCACTGCCGCAAAGTATTATTCATATATCAACCTCTACATATAAAACCAACCACACAAACAAAACAATACAAGCTTAAGTAAAACAGTTTCTCTTTACTCCTTATTTCACCCACCATTAATAAATTATTTCGTCAATTAAAGAACCGTATTCTGTTATCTTTTATCCTCCAGATTAAACAGAAATCAAACAACAAAGTAGCAAGCACAATAATAAATAAACCAAGAGCAATTTCCTTTCTGATAATTACATCCCATCATCAAACTATTACTCCTGTCCATAATGTTATCTGACTCTTCCTTCTGCCACATCCTTTACTCGCTTAAATAACGGCGCAAGCGTTGCTTCTTTCAGATGCCCTGGAGCCGGTGATGCGTACGTTATATAAAGACGACTCCCTTTACCATTTTTTTCAACTTCAATGGTAAGATGATCATCAAACTGACCGCCATCCCAGTCACTCCCCATTTTGTAATAGCTACCAGGCATCGCGTCCCATATATGTCCATTATCTTTTATTGCCGAAGCCTGCCATTTCCCATCAGTAGTTCCATTATTACGAATAGCGTCAACTTCCTCATTCGAATAAAATTTATAGTACCGCTTTAATCTTCCTGCAGCTGTATCAACATCAACGGGGATCTCCGTTATATTTTCCCGTTTGTCTCTTTTGATCGGCGCTTTCTGTGACAGCCACGGCATACCATTATCAGCAGTTGATGAATTATTACCGCGTAATGCACCAGTCAAAGCAAAGGCACCATCACTGATTTGCTTGTTAACTGCAGCAATCTCATCAACAGAACAGGCGGTTAACGTCGGACATAACACACAAACAAGCAACAACTTTTTACTCAACATTAACACCTCCTTTTGAGTTATTTATCAGTAGATTCTGTATGGTTTTTCTCCTGTATTTATACAAAAACAGGGTATAATTTGAACATCAAATTCCTATCACAGAACTAAAAATTAGGAGTTTTTTAATGACAACCTATTGATTAAGGTAAAATTTTACACTTGCGCATTTATCATACAGGCAGTATGATAGCATCGGGTTATTAGTATGATGGATGAATTGGGAGGGAAATTAATCTTATGAATATGTTGCTGAAAAAGATCCTTTGTGCTCTCCTGCCAGATCCTGCACCAGAGTCAGATGATAACACCGAGAGCACAGATAACCCCCTCTTTCCATCATCAAGCACAAATCATCACATATACAATAATGATTTAGATGACTATTATTATCGTGCTAAAGATTACTACGGAGGTCCATATAAAACACCACACGAATAATATTAACAATGCTGACATTAATATAACATCAGCATTGTTTTTTCATCTGGTTTACTTTAACCCTTTATCAATTCCCTTAGAAAAACTGCTCACACCGCTTTGAGCAATATTACCTGCTTGACCTCCCGCTTGTTGCGAAAATTGACCAGTGGTACTTATACCTTTATCAATCGTCATTCCAATGCTCACTCCGGCCCACGACAGTGCCCCAAGCCAGACTGCCGGCAACACCATAAACATCGTCCCCATTACCAGATTCATTATCAGATCGTCCGACGTGTTCTGGAATCCCATCATATTGAACCGGGTATGCGTGTCCGAACTGTACAGTGCCGTCAGCATCCAGCTGTCAAGCCATCGTGCAAGCTCCCACCAGAACGTCAGAAAATTCAGCGCAAATACCACAAACGTCAGCGTGATCAGGGTTGACAACTCATATGCTGCAAACGCCAGAATCAGCGGCAACATGATATAAATTGCCATCAGCAAAATGGCCTGCACCATTGGCAGTGCCTGTCGCATTGCATCAAGCGCCGGGAATGCCCCCAGTGCTGCCACCGCACTGCCAGCCGTTCCCGCAATCCTGGCCACCGCATTATAGGTCGTCATATCCGCATTACCACCATATCCACGGTAAACCTCACCGTCCTGAGAGACTGTCAGACTCTTCGGACTCACCAGCCGTCGGACAACTTCTTCCTTATAATCGACCTGGCTGCTGCCAATCATTTTCATTGCCGCTGACAACCGCAACCAGTAACTGTCGCTGACCTCCGCAATCACCCGCGCCCTCAGGCCGTTATCTGCTGCCAGCCACCACTCATTACATGTCGGATATCCTCCACGTCCCGTATTCGGACGCCCGCTGTCCCGCGATTCATTCCAGGGAAAAGCCGCGCGGGGGAGTTTTGACTGCAGCGTCATGTAATCGCCTTTCATAAACGTGGCACTTCCTATCCACGCAATATCTGAAAGGAGTTTTTTATCCTTCGTCTGCCCCTGATCCCTTTGTTTCCACATATACAGGGCCAGCGAATAGCAGTCATTGGTAAAATCCTGCAATTCATCTGCCAGCGCACGGTTTTCAATAAACGTCCGCTGAACCTCAAAACGTAACTGACGCAAATCTGGCCGACAGGGAATGGATGCCACTGCGGCCTGAGTCACCCCCTTGGATAATTTATGCACCATCACCCACCAGAGTGGCGCAGCAGCAGTCCGATCACCAAGACTGGAAATAACTCCACTGTAACCGGTATCTCCGGGATCTTTCGGTGTCCAGGTTCCGCATGTTCTTGCCCGCGTTTTATCAAACTTAATGCTGTCAAGACTGACCTGAATCAGAGGAACGCAACAGACAATCATCACAAAGAAAGCACCGTAGAGCACATTCTCAATACGGGGTAGCGAAAGTAATCCCTTGTTGCCTTCATCTTCCCCCTCTTCCCGGACTTTCAGCCAGATCCCAATCACCTTAAATACCAGCGGTAGTGCAAACAATCCGGTACTGATTAGCACATCCCACAGGCCATTATTCACCACCCAGCCCAGCAGGGTCAGAAAATATTCCAGATAATTATTTGTGGTCATAACGCATCAACGCCCCGGTCCGGCAAAAATGGAGTATTCACACAGCAGAACAAACAAAACACTGACAGTGGCCATACGAAGAAAAGGTACCCTGTATTCCGGTCTGAAGCCCGGTGCATGCCAGATTTTCCATCCCCGCCATCCGAGTGCGCAGTAGACACACAGACGCCAGATCAACCAGCCATAACGCGTCTCATACATCCATTCACGCAGGGCAGCAAAACCCTCTGCATGGCGAATACCGGTATTCGCCAGCCACAAAGAAAATACGGTGATACCTGCCAGTAACAGCAGATACAGAATAAGTATCTTTCCCTTCTTTTTTAGCAGATTACGCATTCCTGCTCCCGTATTCACCTTCATCACCTTATTCCTCATCAGGAACCTCCAGCGCATGCATCCGGCTGTCAGCATTATCCGTCTGCTGAATCATCGGATTGTTCCCAACCCGTTCATTCTCCCGTTCAATAATGGTCAGCACGCTGTTGCGGGCCAGTTCACGCTTCAGCTCCATCTCGTTTTTCAGCGCGGCAATCTCCCGGTCCAGCGCTTCAATACGGCGGCTTCCTTCTTCAATCGCGGCATCCTGCGCTGCAGCATACGGCTCAGACATCCCCGTCATAATCATTCTGCGCATCAGCAGTGCCGTCTCCACCGTATCTGCCATTGCCAGTTCACCGGCCAGACGCCCGGTCAGTGCAGCATTATCCGGATCCCGTTGCAGCGCCTTAATTACTCCGGCCGTTACCGTCAGACTGCCGGACCGGAGCTTAGCCAGATTTGCTGCTGTCGGTTTTTCCGTACCATTAACCAGCTTTACCAGTTGCTCTGTATTCATTTTCACCGCTTCTTCCAGCATCGGCGTGAACCCGGTTCCGGCAACCGCCACTCCCGGTTGCTGGTCTTCATCCCCGCTGGTACACTCAGCCGCATTCCCGCAGGTCCGCATGGAACGATCGCCCAGCACCTTTACCACCGCCTTTGCAGCCTCTTCAGCATTACTGAACTTACTGCAGACACTTCCGGTACAACTGGTGCTCCCGACCGTTGATGTACTGGTAACCGGCAGGTTATTCATCATGTTAAAACCCGCTGCGGTCAGATCATGCGTGGGGCGAATAGCCGCCTGCCCTGCCCCGCCGCGATCCTGGCCACCAATCCATTTCCGGCCTTCTTTCCCGGTAGCCTTACGACCTGCATCATCTCCCCGGATGGCATCACCATCCCCTGAATTCACGATTTTCTTGTACTCATCCAGCATTGCTGCCTGTGTCCACTTACTGCTGTCCGAAAACTCCATCATGCGCTTCGCCATGTTCTGACAGTTCAGCTGCGCCTTGTCGAATGCCACATTTGCCTGTAATACCCCGTTAGTCAGTGCGTCATACAGCCCCGGATTAGCCCGCTGGATGACCATCGCCGGCAGGCTGGCCACCGCGCCCGTTGCCCCCTGTATCACATCCCCCATCAGGTTTTTAAAACCGTCCGTCACCCCGTTCAGCTGGTTGCTCACCGTGGTTTTCAGGTCAAAGTTGCCGCACATCAGGTTGCTGCTCCAGCCAATATCCACCCCGAGCTTCTTCATGTTGCTCCGGGTTGCCGGCTGCGATATCACTGACCCGCCCCCCAGGGTGTAAAACAGTTTGTCCGAGATGGCACCGTCAATGGATTTCCCGTACCCGATGGCACTGTCATTCACCTGTGGCAGGGAGAGACCAAACGTACCGCGTTCATTTTCCGCCGCACCGGCCACAAAGCTGCAGGCCAGCATGACGGCCAGTGCCACGACGTTTATCAGTTGTGGTTTATGCTTCATGATTTGCTTTCCTCTAAAAATTCGTACTGCCCAGGAATTTCTGGCCCCGTTTTTTGCAGCAACTGTAGGGACGCCACAGGGCAAACGCGGCATTACCGTCCTCCGGCGCGGCATGACTGCCATCCGGAAACACGGCGCAGGATGAAGAAACAGAAGGGGTCAGGCGCTGCCACTTGTGATTACGGGTGCCGGTATTTTCTTCCACCGCATCCGGTGGCCAGTAGCCATCCTTTTTTCGGCCTTTCAGCGACTGATAGACGTGAGGTTCTCCGGTGCGTGTGATGATGTCCGCCACCCGCTGGGCAACCAGGGCTGCCGCTTTGTCATCATCGGTCTGGCTGACAAAACCGGAACGGGGGTAGATATTTCCCCACATGTCTGCATTACGCTGACTCCCCAGCTCCCGTCTGCCGGGTATCATGGCTTCGGGATACAGGGATTCAGGCATGCCGGCGCGCCAGGCAAGGCTGTCCAGTGTGCTGAGAAAATAAGGCTTCAGTGGTGTGGCTGCAGACTCACACGAATACCCGGGAATGCTGCCCCCGATAAGCAACGTGGCCGGATGCCCCAGCGCATCCGCGTATTTGAAACGGATGGCGGATTTACGCTGTCCCGGTAATTTCATATCTGCCGGGTTTCCCCCGCCGGCAGACAACCCGGCAATCCCGCTGCTGATGGCGTTCTCCACACCGCCGGATGCCTGACTGACCAGAGCCATCTCCTGCCAGGGATTACCGCCCGGTGCGGTATAAGTGGACACCACCGCTTCAGGAATAAAATGTGAAACCTTCACGGACGTCCGGACCTTACAGCCAAAGGGCGTACAGTACAGCCAGTAACAGATACCACTGACCCGCCAGCTGATGCAGCTCTGAGAGACAGCACTGGCCACTATCTGTACCGTATTCAGGGAAGCGCCGGCCACGGAAACAGTCGCTGTCCACAACAAAAATGCGCCGGCATAACGTCGTGTTCGCAGCCCCGTCATGGCTGACCTCCCTGACTCCTGAGCCGCTCAGCCTGTGCCACATCGGTGGTGCCGTATACCACTTCCCGGTCGTCGAACACCACCGCAGGGTATTTTTCAAGCCCCAGCGACCAGGCGTGGGTCACCAGGCGGTAACGTTCTGCAAGGTCAGCCTGTGCAGACGCCCATTCAGGGGACTGCATGTGCTCACGAACAACAGCCTCAGCGGCTTCAGGGTCAGCCGGCAACAGGCCGAAAAAAGCGTCCTGCAGTTGCTGTGGCCCGTCAAGTAACACGACCTGCACTTCAGGAGGCAGGTTAACCGGCGGATGCGCCGAATCGGTATAAACAGTGGTGCCGGCAACTGATATCACCGGCAGAGCAAGAAAGGAATACAACAGCTTCCGGTACATGAAATAACTCCGTCAGACAAGACATGTCTGACAGCGTGCTCAGAACCACCGGGAAGATCATCAATAAATTCAAAACCGGAAACTGAAAATTAACAAAATGATACTCTGGATACATCAGAAAATAACCCCGTCTCCATTTGAAGACGGGGTTATTTCAAAGATCCTGATATTTTTTGATAAGTTCAGAAAAATCTTTTTCGTATCGCTTTAATGTTGCTTCAGCCGAATCCCGACGATTGCGCAGCTCTTCCTGAAGAGCTTCTCGCCTCGCTTCCTGAGCCATGCTTCCTCCACTACGTTCACAATCTGCCTTCAGTTCATCAAGCAACTCACCTTGCGCACTGTCATAATTGGCACGAGCACGAATCAGCTCCTGTGTTTTTTCAAGAATCTCTTTTTCAAGCTGTTTTTTGTCCATAACACAAACCACCATACTCAGCTATCATGTATGGCTTTAAATTTTAACAAATTTCCTCCTGTGGGTTAAGTTTTTCCGGAAATGACCGCATTTTTTATCCTTTTTGCAGCTTCTCATTAAGCCAAAGCACCAGATAAAACGCATCCACCGTATCCTGTACCGTCAGGTACCAGCGGGGATGCGCGTAATCACTCTCTGCTGGCCAGCCTGACTGACCACTCACCGTCAGCAGAATATCCACCTGCCCGCCTGAAGCCCCCTCCAGGTGAAGTGCCACACTGTTGCTGAATCCCACGCGATGCGGATGGCAGGTCATCCTGACCGGTGCTGTCAGCCTCTGCCGGATATGACCCAGCAGTGTCATCAGTTCAGCATGGTTCTCTTCTGTCAGGCTGGCAGCGCCCTGCGCCTCCACACAGAACAGCCCCGGCGACGGTTTTACAGTTTCTGCGCTCAGACTCAGCGTCGGGTATTTCAGTGCCATCATCCCCGGATCTCCCCGTCAGTCAGCCCACGCAGCCTGTCCAGCTTACGGGCCACATGAAATGCCGCTTCCAGCTCGCTGCACTGATGCACTTTCATTAACGCCCGGCGCTCCGCCTTCTCCTCCTTCTCCGTCATCCCCAGTGCCAGGTAAATGCTCGGGGGCACCACCCGGAACAGTGCCTCCACTTTCTTCGCCAGCACTACCCCTTCCGTGTAACACCCTGACAGTTTGCCGGCTGACAGCAGCACCGCTTTCTGCTCCTCTGTCAGGGCTTTAAAGCGGGCAATGTTATTCACTTCCTCCGGTGGCATGGTCAGACACACCCACCACTCGGCCATATTCAGCATCTTCTCGGCGACATCCGGATAGTCCTTCAGGTTCTGCGTGGCCAGCCACAGCCAGGCACCCAGCTTGCGCCACATTTTCACCACCTTGGTCATGTACGGGGACAGCAACGGATTCACCGTCACAATGTGTGCCTCATCCACCGCAAACAGAATATCCCGCCCCAGATACTGGTCACGCTCCGCGATGTTGTTAATCATGTTGGTCATCGACACCATGGTCAGCGCCATCTGGGCTTCATACCCCTCACGGGCCAGATGCCCCAGGTCAATCAGCGTCACATCCGCTTCAGGCCACAACGCCCCCTCCCGGTTAAACAGCTCCGCCTCAAAACTGCCCGGCTGGGTGAACATCCCCAGCGCTTCCGCCATCTCTGCCGCTTTCGTTCGCCGGAGTTCATTTCGCTGACTGTCCCGGGAGATTTCCCACAGTGCCGACTGCAAGTCCGCCGGCAGCATCTGGCGTCCCTCCCGGTATGTGGTGTGCGTGGCCATCAGCAGGGCTTCGCGGATCATCGCCCTGTCGGCCCGTTTGAGTGCCGCCTCTTCCTTCGGATCTCCTCCAGTGATCATCATGCGGGCAGAAATCTCCATTTCTCCCAGGATATCGCGCTGGTCCTCATTCTCGTCCTGCGTGTCATCATCAATATCCGGCAGTGTCTGTTCATCCACATCCTGCAGGGTCTGTCCCTGTGCCACCAGGTGATGTGCATCCGCAAACGGTGGCAGGCTGACACCGGTGCCCGGTTTGACGCTGATTTTGTTGACACTCAGCCCGAGGCTCTCAAAATAATCCGCCAGCAGCCCGAACGAGTTACCAGCCTCAGCAATAAAAAGACGGGGGCGATGTACGGCCATGATCTGCGACAGCGAGGAGCACAGTGTGGCGGATTTCCCTGCGCCGGTCGGACCAAACAGCAGCAGGTGTGCATTCTGGGTGCGATCCAGTTTATTCAGCGGATCAAAAGTCAGCACATCCCCACCCCGGTTAAAGAAACTGAACCCGGGATGACCGGTGCCCGTCTCCCGCCCGGTCACCGGCAGGAGCCCCGCCAGATGCTGCACCCACATCAGACGCGTGTACCACTGCTTCCTGTCCGTATCCGGATCAAAACACATGGGCAGCGCACGCAGCCAACTGTTCAGTGGCCCCACATCAAACTCCGGACGTACCGGCTGCAGACCTGCGCCCAGTAGTGCTGTGGTCAGGGCCACCCGCTTACGCTTCAGGCTGTCCATATCCTCTGCCCGTAACAGAAAACTGATCCCCGCCCGGTAAAGCTTGTGGCGGTTCCCCAGATATTCCTTCACAGTGGCCACATCCTGACGGGCACGGATGGACTCTGTGTTCTCCCCGACCGCATTTTTTGACAGACGGGTGAAACGCTCCTCGAGTGTGTCCTGCGGCTGTACCACAATGGTCATGCACAGCATGGTGCCTTCAGGGAACGTATCCATCAGGGCATTCACCGTCTTTTCGCCCCGGGCCTTCTCACCGGTCAGCGTCCCTGCCTCCGGGGGTGTACGCAATTTCTCCACCACCACGGCAGCATGCGGAAGCCTGTCCAGCCACCACACACCGTTTTCTGGATCCGACACCGGCGGCGTGAACCAGAGACTTTCCGCAAAGTCGGTCATCACCGGCATCATGCCCTCCGGGGTCTCCTGCGGTGCTGCACGGGTGGCCAGACGGTACAGTGTGTCCCTGTCCACCCACTCTGGTCGGGGGTTGAACAGTCTGAGCAGCCAGCCATGCACCTGCAGACCGTTCATACGGGTACAGCGCACCCCCGCCCCGCCCAGCGCCCCCACCACGCGTTCACACACCTGGTTCAGCATCGCCACCGGCGGCATCGGGTCATGGCTGTTTTTCCCGATACGGCGGTACACCACCATCCGGGTCCGTCGCTGCTGACCACGCCAGGGCTGACCGGTCACCAGCGTGTCCGTGAAAAGCCCTTCCGGACGGGCAATTCCCCGCAGATGCCGTTCCATCTCGCCCAGCCAGGCCTCTGTAAAAGCGGTGCGCTGCGCATGGGGCTTCACATACCCCCTCAGATGGTCAAGATACGCATCCACATCATTTTCATCCTGACAGAAGAACTGCACCACCCAGGGGTGAGTGTCGTATTCATCAAAGCTGTCCTGCAGGGCATCCTCCACCGTGTCACGGATTTGCTCAAGACGCTCTGCCGTGCGCCCTTCCGTGGCCGCCGGTGTCACCTCATACACAGCGCCGACAGACACCCCGTCATCCAGCAGCAGGCACTGCTCTTCATCCAGATATTCCACCCAGGGCAGAAAATCAATAATGGACGGGCCCGCATGGTAAATCTTCGCCTCTTCCCGGCGCGTCATTCGCCCGGGGCGGGTCAGATTAGGGAGAGTACCGGCATCACCGCCTCCGGAATGCTGCGTGCATTCTGCTGACACGGTCGTCTCTGCTGATATTGCCGGTTTCACTTTCTTTTTAAACAGAGGGAAACCCATCTTACTTACACCCTTAACATACGTTGACAAACCGCCGGCATCACGCTGGCACAGTCACTCAGCTCATCCGCACCGTCAGAACGCTGCCGTGCGTTCACCGGGCATCGCATACTGCGTCTGGCTGTAAAATGAAAACACCGTGCTGTAGCCCGGTACCGGTGAATTCCCTTCTGCAAGGTGCGGAAAGACATACATCACCATGTCCGGATTGGGCAGACGCGGAAACTGCTGGCTGATTTCACTCTCCTGTGTCCGGCTGTAACTGCGGTCCGTCTGCGCAGCGTCCTGCTGTTCCGTTTCTGTCAGCGGACGCCGCAGTGTGTCACGGGCTGCCGCAGCAGAACGGGCATTTCCGCCGCCAGACTGCCCCTGCCAGATTTCCAGCATCGTCTGGTCCCCGGCGGGCAGCAGTTCCTCTTTCGACGTGGAACAGCCGCCGGCCAGAACCGCGCCCGTCAGCACCAGTAACGGCAAAAGTAATTTCATCATTTCCTCCTTCAGTCCAGACCACCCTGTGCGTCCGCCTCTCCCGGCAGGGTGAAGTCATAACGCACCTTACGGCCCTGGTCTTCGTAATCAATTGCCAGCTGGCGGGTAATATGAACGGCCAGCCTTTTTCCCGGTGGCACATAAATGGCATCAAACGTCTGCCCGTAACGCTGCTTCACCCACTCTGATGTCTCATTCATTCCGCCGGAAATCGCCTTGCCCAGTGCCGCCTCCCCGGCACTGCCGGTCAGCGCAGAAGAAAGGCCGTTAACGTTATTCTGCGTGGTGTACTGCCCCTGACTCAGGGCCTCACCGGCCGCCCCTGCGGCAGACAGACCAAAAATGGTGGGCAGGTATGTGGCAGCATTGGATTTACGGGTGCCACTGATACACGGAATACCGTCTTCATCCGAAATCCAGCCAATGCCGCCGGTGTTATTCCCGTTCTTCGTCTGCTGATTGCTGTTGGTGGTGCCGTTCACATCCGGTGCCGGCAGCGTGCGAACCCGCCCGTCAGCGAACACAAAGGTGATACTGTTCACCTGGCCCCGCACACAGGAGAGCGTCCAGTCACCACTGGCGGTACCGGACACCACGGCCCCTTCCACATCCGGCAGTTCAATGCCGTTGGCGGTCAGGTTGTCCTTACCGATAAGCACCTTAAACGGATAAGGGTCTGTCACCGTGCCGTTGACCGGCACCCGCCCCAGCAGGGCCGTCATTGCCCGGCTCCCGACCAGGGTGGCATTCTCCGGCAGGGTGTAGACGGCCTGTGTGGTGGCCTGTTGTTTCTCGTTACTGTATCCCTTCACCTGCTGTTCATACGCCGCCTTCTGACGGGTCAGCGGGTTATCATCCAGAAAGGAGGTGGGGAAACGGGGACCACTTTTGCCCCCTGCCACATCCCGGGGGTCAGGTTGTGACTGGTCAGCCGGCGTCACCCACATCAGGCCATCGGCCCCCTGTGACACCGCGCTTCCCGGAGAAGCACTCAGTCCGTCAAGCCCCAGTCCGAGGGGAATATCGCTGTCGGTGCGGCTGTCAGCATCCGCCTTACCGGAGTGCCCCTGTTGCGCCAGTTGCTCCGTCAGGGACTGCACCTTTGCCATCAGAGTGTTCTGCTCGTTCTGCAGCTGGCGCTGTTTCTCCTCATAACTTTTCTGCAGTCCTGCCACGGCATCGTTCAGCTGACCGGACACATCCGTTCCGCGTTTGCGAAGTTGTTCATTCTCCTTCAGCAGTCTGCCGTTCTGTTCGTCCAGCACCTGCTGACGTTCACGTACCTGATTGAGACGCCCGATAAGCGTGCGCAGGGTGTCCTCCGGCGTGTCGCCCTCAACACCCAGCGCCTTCAGCTCCTCCTGAGACAATGCGCCCAGGACCTGTGCCTGCTGTACTGACGGGTCTGATGATGGCGCTGAATCGCCACAACTCTTAAGCCCGATGACCAGCCCGGCCAGCACCACGCCGGGCACCACAAACTTGACCAGCGTGTTGGATTTAATCTGCACGGTTCACCTCCCCACGGGCGCTGCCCCCGGCCTTACGTCCTGTAGTGACTTTACGGCGGACTGGCTCTGCGATAAACGCCCTGTCCGGTCTGCCCTCTGTCACCAGATACAGTGTTGTGGTATCCTCCGGTGTGCCTGCAGGTCCCAGCCAGCGATGCTGGAAGGTGGCGGTCACAAAGTTTCCCTGCAGTGCCCTAGGGTCCAGCACCACCTTACGGCTGACCGTACTGGTGAGCTTCAGTGCCACCACCGTGCGCCCGCCAGCGCCCCATGCCGCCAGTGGCGTGACCGTCAGGGGCTCTGACGGATACAGGGTGGTGATGCGTCCGGGCAGGTGATGACTGACCGGGTGAATACCCGACACCGCCTCCAGAGTCCTGAGCGGGGCATACAGGGACTGGGCGGCGTAACGGGTCAGTAGTACCGGCAGGGGCGCGCTGTAACGAACCGGCTGACGACGGGCCTGCGTACCGTCATCCTGTCCCGGAGCCCGCGACTGAGCGGTGGAGGTTTTGCCGGATGAGGACGCCGGTTTCATCAGGTCAGTCGCCTGACTGACCGTGCTGACCTCACCGTCATACACAATACGTACCGGCTCAGAAGGTCCCTGTTCACCGGCGGTGACATCAAGCAGAATCATTTCCCCGGTCTCCACATCCTGCAACTGCAGTCGTGTCTGTGGAAAGGCACTGTCCGCCTTCAGGTACACGGCACCACCGGTACTCTGTACCCGCAGCTTACCGTTCAGTGCCGGCGGGAATCCCACCCGCACATTTTTGTCCGCAAAAATCACCCGCTCCTGTCCCACCTTCAGGGGTACGGATAACGGAATACGCTCCCACTTCATCAGTTCGTCAGCATGCAGCACAAACGGGGATATCAGTAACGGCAGCGCCATCAGACTCCCCCTAATCAGACGACAGACATTGCACTTCATCACTGTGTCCCTCCGGCAGCCGGCGCAGCTTCCAGCCGTTGTGGTGTGCTGCTGTAGCAGTCAAGCGCCAGCCCGAAGGGATTCTGCTCCGGGTCCCCCTCCCAGCGCACCACTTTCAGGGGATAACGCACCAGCGCACGTTTGACCGGCTCGGCATGAAAATACTCATCCGCCACCAGGTCCAGACGTACCAGCCAGTTATCCCGGCCCTGTACGGTCACCGGATTTTTGTTGTAGCGCCCTCCGTACCCGTGCTCAGGGATTTCATACACCACGCGCACACGGTCAAGCAGTTCCCCCGCATCCTTACGGCGGCGGGCATCGTTCTCCATCAGTTCACGGCATGACGGCGTCAGATAGGCCGACAGGGCATGAATTTTAGCCGGGTAATCCACTTCGCCGTTCTTCGGCCAGGCATTTAACTGCTGGAAGATATAAAAGGCGAAGGAGTAAACCGTCGACGGGGGAACTTCCCACCACGGTCGGGTACTGCCGGAACGCAAATCCGGCGGGTTATGAATGGTCAGACGGCTGGGAGCAGTCATCCAGCCAATACAGGCCAGCAACAGAAATCCTGCCAGTACGGCACTGATAATGCGCAGGCTGCGGATATGCTGGTCCCTGTCCTGAAGGGCGTGACGAAAACGACTCATAAGACTCTCCTTACCGGCCGGGAACGGCGCAGGGACCAGCCCTGCGCCGCCATAATCAGCGATGAACGGCCCATACCGGCACTACACTTTTTCTCCTCCAGCCGCTGCCAGAGCCAGTTATCCGGCTTGCCGCGCTTCATCCGGGTGATCCAGCTTCCGCCAAACCAGACCAGCAGCAGCGGCGTAACCATCATTCCTGTCGGAATAATCACCCAGCCGGTCAGCGGAAGCAGCGGTAACGGCCAGAGCAGGCCGAGACCGGCACCGGTCAGTGCGGCCAGTCCCAGTTCCGGCGTGGTGAAACCGCGGAACACGGCCGGCTCCACGTTAAGGCGATCGGGTAAAAAATGAATGGTCTGCATGGACGTATTCCTTACAGAATGATGGAGGCCGATTTGGTCAGCAGCCAGATCACCGCAACCAGCAGGATCACCCCCACCACCACAATGGCGCCAAACTGGCTCCAGCCCTTTTTACCGTCCTGCACTTCATGGAAGGTGGAAATCGCCGCATTCGCCACGACAATAAAACCAATGGCCGCAATAATCAGGCCCCCCAGAACCACGCCGTCCTGGGAATAGCCTTTAATCTGCCCGAACAGACCGCCGCCACCGCCGGAAGACGGGGGCTCCATGGTGGGCAGGTCAGCCAGGGCCGATTGCATGCTCATCCAGAGCAGCAGACACAGAGAGAACACGGCCTGCCACAGACGCAACAGCATTGTGCACGGCAGAAAAACAACACGTTTCAGAAAACGAAAACACCACTTCATAAACATAAAATCCTCATAATCATGATTCAGATAACAACTCAACCTCAGCTGGCAAACATCCAGATACTGAGAACCAGCAGGAGAACCGCCCGGATCACAAAACGTCCCAGCATCGCACTGCGTACCTTCTCATTACTCCAGCCCGCCCAGACATCCAGCAAAGCCCAGGCCGCCCAGAGAAAGAGCACGGCAAAAAGCAGCCCGAGTGACAGCAGATGCAGGACACTGATATCCATTTCCCCGGATGCCGCTTTAAAGGCGGAAGACTGCATGGCAGACATGCCCATCAGGGACGCTCCCGCCGGTAGTGGCCGTTCACGGCTGACGTTGTGCGGGGCTGGGCTCGTGAAGGCGTGAGATAGCGGTCAATGCCATCACGGATGGTCTCCAGATCGGCACGTGCCCGGGGATAATCAAAGAAGTAACGGGATGGCTCAGACGAGCCGGACTGCACAGCAGCCACCCGGGCCCGCTCCAGCGCCGCCTGCACCTGGTCAAGCTGGCGCATGGCGGTGGCCAGTTCATCCTGTTCAGTCGCCTGAACGGGTATGGCAAGGGTGAAAAGAAACAGCATCCCCGCAGCACCGGCCAGACGGCCGGCACGACAGGGTAATGCCGGACAAGAACGCATACGCACCTCTCTCTGAGTTAAACGGTGCGTACAGGATGCGTAAGGCGGAGAGGCGGGTCAGCGATAAACTCTATTTGTGAAGCTGAAAATTTTCTGTCGATGAAAAACTCTTCAACGGGGTTATCTGAGGCATTAAAATAACCAACGCAATTAACTGCTAACTTGAGGTAAATATGAAGTTAAAAAATATAATTTTAAGCACTGTTTTATCAATCGCCAGTTGCCACGCGCTGGCTGTAGATAATTCTCAAATAGCACTATCCAACCTTCATATGGAAAACACCCCGAATGGGATGTCGGCAATTGTGGGTTATGCTGAAAATACATCAAACTCGGTTGTCAAAAATGCTTATGTTAAATTTAATCTGTTAAAAGATGGGGTAGTGATCGGTCAGACAATTGACGCAGCATCCAATCTTGAACCCGGTCAGAAGTGGAAAATACAGGCTTTCATTAACACATTTAACGACAAGCCTGACTCATTCAAAGTCACTGAAGTGAATGTTGTTAACTGAACGCGCCACTGTTTGCTTTTACAGAGCTTATGTGGTGGCCCCCGGGAAAAGCCAGTTCTGCACCGGGGGCAATATAAAAGAATCAAATACGCTCGTTTTTTTATGACGTTAAATCATAATCAAACACAATAATATCATTCAGTATCGGCCTGAAGATGTTCTTGATTGCCTCATGCTCCGGGTGAGTGAGGAAGGTATCGCAGTCTTGCCGCCTCATCAACAAATGTCATCATGACACAATGTGTGTAACCGGCATTCTTTCCTTCCGGACTGTTGTTCACCCCCCATTCAACAGAAGCCACTCCCTGAATCCGTGCCGGCACGGATAAAAATGCCTCTCTGACAGAAGCAATCTGCGCCGTCGTGGCTTCCGCTGTAAAACGAATCAACAGAATATGTCTGATCATATTATTCTCCTTATCTCCTGACGTTCAGAAATAATTGTTCCGGTAAACAGCAGCATACTGCCGCGCACTGACGGTTGTCTCGTGGCTTGTCTGCCGACACCCCGGCACAAAACCAGTTTTGCACCGGGGTGTCCGGCATCTGTGGGTTATAAATACTTCTTGAAGGACGCCATGGTCACAGTGATGGCCACCCCCAGCAGCATGGCCGCCGGCCATATCAGCAGGTTCGGATATACTGCCGTGGGCCAGGACATATAAAGAATACAGGGAATGTATATCGCCGGTTTAATGGACTTTCTGGCATGGTGATAAACAAAACTGGATTCATACGCAGCACCGTACCTGCGCAGGTCACGTCTTCCCAGACCTTCCACCACGGCCACCAGTGACACCATCACAAACAGAGGTACTGACAGCACCAGAATCGTCACCCGGACCAGCGTCAGCACCGTCACATATACCGTGGCCATCAGGTAATCATGCAGGTAATGCGCCAGCCAGCGGCCCAGAGTATCCACTTCCTGTATCACACTGTTATCGACCGAAGCCCCCTGCTTCATCCAGGCCATAAATCCGCTGTCCACAAACAGCCACTGGTACGCCGTGGACACCCACTTCATCACCGTCACTGACGGCGTGGACAGCAGCAGACTGCGGGTGAATTCCGAGGATAACCAGCCCAGCTCAGTGTTCATGACCACTTCACTGTGTTTCGCGCCCTGTTCTGGCCAGAAAAATGCAATACCCACGTATTCAATCAGCAGGCTCAGCAACAGTGAGGAGAGGACTATCCCGGCCAGTGCCCACGGCCAGCCCCACAGCAGGTTATACAGCAGCCCGTGCCGGCGTGGAGATTGTGCGGCGTCAGGACGGTTCACATCACGACGGGAATCAGCCATGTCCGTCTCCTTCCGGCACATTCACGGCCGGGGCTTCATGCCACCATCCCTCTCCGGTGTGGTAATTACGCCGCATGGCTTCAGCCACTTTTGCAATGCTCTCCGGCATCAGCGCATCGTCCTTATCCGGTGCCGGCAGCGGCATCCGGATTTTCCACAACTGTCCGCCTTCCAGCAGGGCAAATGCCTGCCCCTTTGGCAGGGTGACGATATCCGCCGGCTCCAGTAAGGGAACCTTTACTGTACCAACGCGGTCCTGGGTGCTGGAGGTGAAATCCTGGCCGGACGTTACATCGGCGGTATCCTGATGCCCCGACACCAGTGTTTTGGTGTAAATCTCCACCTGAGGCAGCTGACTGGTCAGCAGCTCTGCCGTCCGGTTCTCCCTGACGCGCAGCATAATCATGTTATTGAAGTTACCCTGTACCTGGGCAGTTTTAGCCGCATTACCGATGCGGGCTTCAATATCCGAAGACGTCTGGGTATACGCCGTCACCTGCATACCGGCACCACCGCCCTTATTGATGAGCGGAATAAATTCATCGCCCATCAGTTCGTTGAATTCATCACAGTGCAGGTTGACCACATTTTTACTCTCCCCGACACCGGGCAATCCGGCATTCATACCGTGTTTATAGATATGTCCGGCCACACTCACCAGGTCTGCAAACATGGAGTTTCCCACGGCACTGGCCACCTCACTGTCACTGAGCGCATCAAGACCGATATACACCACCGCCTTTTTACGTATCACCTGCTCCCAGTCAAACACGGGACGGGTATCGCTCATATCCAGGTAGTCCGGTGCCAGCAGCTCTGCCGTCTTTCCTGTGGTCAGTTTTTCCAGCAACGGCAGCAGGGAGGCCACAATTTTGTCAAAATAAGTACGGTCATAACGTACCGCACTTCGCAGACCATCCAGTATCGGGTCATAAAGTTTCTTCCCGGCTTCACTGCTGAGCGCCACCTCAATGGCCCAGATACGCACAGCATCTGGCTGGTTCTGCATGGTCCGGGGCACATCATTCTCACCCAGCACATTCATGTTATTCAGAATGGCGCTTTCCAGTTCCGGCATCTGTTCACTGACCACCTTTCCGGCATAGCGAATATAGAGGTCAGCAATATTATTCACATAGCGCATAATCAGCGTGTAATCCGGGCGTTCTCCCAGCACCACCAGGGCGCGGGCAATGATATTGACAAAACGCCAGGCAAACTCCCGGAAAGCAGCACTGTTGCCTTCACCGGACAACTGCCCCGCCACACGGGTGGCCACTTCCGATACCCGGCCAAAACGCCCCACTGCATTATAGCGGGCAGAGATTTCCGGCCAGCCCAGATGAAAGATATAAAGCTCATCGCCCCTGCCGGCCCGGTGTGCTTCTGCCCAGACACGCAGCAACAGGTCAGCATCCCCTTTGGGGTCAAAGACAATGGTGACCTCTCTCCGGCGGATATCCTGTGTGACCAGCAACTCTGCCAGCCGGGTTTTACCGACACGGGTGGTACCATAAACAATGGTGTGTCCCACCCGCTCTCCCAGCGCCAGCGTCACATCCTGTTCATCCGGTTCAATACCATGCAGTGCCGGATTCCCGCCCACCGGCGGCAAGGGGCGTACCGGATTCAGCGGAGAGTCCTGACGCAAAAGTGCGCCCAGGCGGGGGACGGTATGCTCCGTTTTCAGCTCAAGCTGACGGGCCATCCGGTACAGCCAGCCCGGCTGAAGGTACCTGGCCACCTCCGGGCGCAGCGTATCCTGAAGGCGCTGGGTATGTTTCTGTGTCCAGCGAAATCCCCGCCCCAGAAAAAGGCGCTGACGGCTCACGGGTATCTGCCGGGTACTCATCACATAACGGGGCAGACGCCGCAGATTGCGACGGTAGCGGATAACCTTCATTCCCTGGCGAAAACGGACCGCTGCCAGAACACCAAAACCGGCAGCAGTGGCATAACTGACCGACGGCGCGAGCGCCACCGCCCAGGGCGCTGTCACACAGACACCGGCCGCCGTTGCCGCCACCACGGCAGTGTTCAGCTCCACCGCCGGTCGCAGCAGGGCCTCAATCACATAGCGGTTACTCATTACCGGGTACCTCTCTGTAAAAGACGCCGCCACCATGAGCGCGGCAAATCGTTCTCCGGTGATGCGGACAGTGTCTCCAGCCTGCGCTGTAATACCATCACCTCCCGCCATGCGTCTGCCGCATTCAGCAGTAATGCCTTATACACCAGTGGCCCGTCATGTCCGCCTGCACGCACATCATCCACTGTCAGCTGCGCCTCTGTGCTGAAACGGTCCACTTTCCAGCAGGCCAGGTCTTCGCGGGAAACACACTGCCGCCGGGTCTGCAGACGAAGATACACATCATGCCGGGACAACGGTTCTGCCAGGTTGTGAATTTCCCGACAGGCAGACCGGAACGCCTGGTCTGTGTGATAAATACTCTGGGCCACATTGTGAAGCTGTGCGCGCCCCTCCCCCTGCAGGTGAAACAGAAAGCGGGCCAGACAGCTGCGGTGATTACCGTCAGCACTGACATACCAGTGAATGCCATCCGTGCTGACAAAACCCATCCCCGCATGCTGTTGCTCTGCCTGCGTGTAATATCCCGGGTTCTTTTCGAGTAACGGAATATTGATGTCCATACGTTTACCGCGCTCCAGCAGCTCCAGCCAGGTCATTCCGGCATACTGTGGATGGTCAGTCCCCACAATGCGGTACACATTGATACTGCCCTGTCCCGTCCAGTAGTGTTCCGTAATGAAATCCGACATTGCCGCAAACTCTGCGGCATCCCATGCAGCCAGTTGTTCATTTGCCCAGACAGGAATATTTGCCTGCACACGGGCCAGCAGTGAAACGGTCATACCGGGCCTCCCTTCTGTGATGTCGCATCACTGTCACGCTCAGGCCAGTGTGCAACCGCACCACGGCCCCGGCCACATCCACAGTGTGGTGATACCGGTACGGATGCGGTTTTCCGGCGCAACATGCCGGCCGAAATGCCTTCCAGAACCACGGATGCCAGCAGCAGTGTCAGCGCCAGTATGTGCAGTGACTGAAAATCTGCCTCCGCAGCCTGCCTGAAAGAGCGCGGCGTCCGGGTGCATTCTGCATCAGTGGCGGACAGTGCACGCCACTCCCCGGTTGTTACCGGCACCACAAAGGGACGCGACGGACACCGGAGCATCATCACCGCCCCTTCCGGCGCATCACGCCAGTGGGCAGACTCCGCCTCATAACGCTGCGCCAGCCCTGTCACACCTCCGCTGGCAACCTCAACTAAATACAGCATCATCAGGCATCCCGTCAGCATGGATGGCCAGACAATCACTGTTCTGAATAAAAGCATAAACATCCGTTTTACCGTCATCATCTCCGCTCCCCCCTGGTAAGTTCATCTGTCAGTAATGTTCCGTTCAGCAGTTTCAGCAGACGCTGACCGCTGACCAGTTCGATATCCGGCCACAGTGTCAGCCTGGCCCGGCTGGCCGGCCCCGTACGGCCGGTATGAATAAAAAATCCCCGGCAACCCTCCCGGCGCAGCAGTTCCCCGAAGGCATCAATATGTGCCGGGCGGATGGTCCGTCCGTAGCGCTTTGCCTGTATCAGCCAGCGCTCACCGTTAATCACCACCTGTCCGTCCAGACCACCATCACCGCTGTAGCAGGGATTGTGAATAACCGTCATTCCCTGCTGCATCAGGGCCAGTAACAGCAGTTCCTCGAAAACATACGGGTTGATTTTGCGCAGATACTTCAGACGATGCGCATCCCCCGGCAGCGTCTTCAGTCTGGCCAGTACCCGGGCAGCAGTGGCACGGTAACGCTGATGGCGACGGGTCCGGGCGCATTTCTGTTTTCGCCACCCTCCCCGCAGGATAAGCATCAGCAACACCGCCAGCAGACAGAACACCAGACAAACCATCAGCACCGGGCTGACCAGCAGGGCTGCGGTTATCACTGGTGCCTGCATCATGGTGCCACTTCCTGTGACAGCCCGTTGTCCGTTATCAGCACCGGGTAAGACTTCAGCTGTAACCGGCGGGCCAGCGCAGAACCGGATGCCGGTGCCATCGCCACACCGGGGGCCAGTTCACGCAACGTGCGCAGGCCGTTTTCATCAGCCACATTCACCACCATCCCGGCGGCATGGCGCGCCCGGAGCGCAGCAGCATTTTTCTGCAGCCACTCGCGGGAATACGCATCATCCCCCACAAGGAAAAGTGCACCGATGCCCGGTAGCTGAAGCGGGCGTGGAGTCACCTCACCGGGTGACATTTCAGGTGTGCTGACCGGCAGCATCGCGGCTTCTCCCTGCAGAAGAGGCTGTGGTGAAACAACCGTTGCAGAAGCCGGTGCCTGCCGGTTGATACCCTCAAAAAAGGGAGCCGCATCCCTGCCGCCCAGGTCAGCAATCACGTTCAGTTCTGCTTCTGCTGCCGCACAGAACAGCAGCAGACCCAGGGCATAAATTCGCCCGTTTTGTTTCATTTCTGTTTCTCCTGAGGCTCAGTCCAGATATAACGGAGAGAAGGCGTCAGCATGGCGGTCTGCTGTGACGTCATACTTTTTGCGTTCAGCCGGTCCAGATGACGCCTGACCACGGCGGTGTAACGGGCAGCCGGCTTTCCACCGGCAGGATGGTGATAACAACCGGCTGTCTTCAGCCAACTGTCGGGATGGCGCTGACGGCACTCCTGCAGAATGACTGCCGCCGTCTCAAGACTGGTGTACGGGTCAAAGGCCGCCCATGTTGACGGGAAACGATGACCATTCCACCCCAGATTGACCTGCGCTATCCCGACATCAATGCGTCTGGCCGGATAACGTTTCAGAAACACCTGCAGTGCCTGCCAGGCCTCCAGACGGCTGGCATAACGGTACCCCTTCCCGGCCACATTGAGTGTCCAGGGCCAGGGGCGGGAGACATCCGGCAGACGCCCGTCGCGGCGGGAATACTGCATGACGCCAGCCACATCACCGGGCGCCATGGCGGTCTCTGTCAGGGAGACGGCATACAGCACTTCCGCCGGAATCCCGTGTGCACGGGCCACCTGCACATAGCCGTCCGGAATGGTCTGCGCAACGGCCTGACACATGCCCGTCATCAGCAGAAGACTCAGAATGCAGCCACGCGCCATCCGTCTGCCCCCTGCTGCAGTACCACCGGCATCTGTCCCTCACCAAAACGCAGCCAGCGCCCCGCATCATGGTTCAGGGTGATATGCCGGCTGCGGACCTTCTCCGGCGGTATGTTGTGTTCTCGTGCCCACTGACGAAGCAGCCCGTCTTTCCCCTGACTGTCCACCAGGTAAATATCCACCGGCTTACCGGATGCCAGCACCTTACTCAGGCGGATATCACAGGACGCACAGTCCTTCGCCTTCACAAACAATGCCAGTCTGCCTCCGGTATCCCCGGTCAGAACACCGGTACTGCCCATACTGACCGGCAGCTTTCCGGGATAAAGACGCTGCCATGCCGCATCAACCTCCCGCTGAAAAGCCAGCTCCTTCTCCGCGCGGGCATACTCTTCCTTCACCCACTTTTCGGCATACGCCCGGCGCTCTGCCGGTGTCCGCGCCTCAATGCCCAGTGCTGTCAGCGGGTCCAGACCCGGTGACTGTATCCCGCGGGGGCCCGCCATCAGTTCCTGATAACGCCCCCAGTCCTCCTCACTCAGTCCCCACCGGCCAGCCTGCTGTTGCAGCGACTGTATGGCGCTCTGCGTATGCTGTGACGTATCCGTACGGGACGCGTCCGTCCCGGTCGTGTTCTGGTCTGCGGCCTGCGTCAGTACAGGTATCAGCATCACCAGTAACAGGGATTTCAGTCTCATCTTCACTCACTCCACCCTGACCTGTACCTGACGTCCGTTCACCCGGAACGTCGCCTGTTCGTGACCGGCATGAATCAGTGTCCAGCCGGCCACACTCTCACCTTCCCCGAGCAGTGCCACCTGCGACAGGCTGGTATATCCCCGGGGTGCCACCGCCGCATATGACAGCGCCCCCCGGCGCTCGGTGCCGGTCAGCACAAACGGTGCCTGACGGAAAGTGTGCGACGTACCTGAACGAGCAGTCAGAGGGCGGGCGGTTTTCTGTACCACCGGAGAGAATTCTTTCGTTCCGGACACGTCCTTCTTCTCATTGCCGGAAGCAGAGGGGGATTCGGACTGAACAGCCCTGGAAAGTGGCTTCTCTGCCAGTGCCGCCAGTGTGTCCAGCCGCAGGGAAAGGGCTTTCTGTGCTGCCTGAATCTGCTCAAGGGACCCCGGCAGTTCCTTAAGCTGCGTCTGCTGAGACGCCGTCAGAACGGGCTGCCGGGCCAGTTGTGCCAGACGTACACTCTCCGTCTGCAGCTTCGCCTCCAGTTCACTCAGTCGTGACTGCAACGGGGCCAGCGACGCCGGTGTCAGACGCTCCCCCTGCTGTTGTTCCAGTGTTGCCAGACGGGTATCCATCGCCAGCATGCCGCGTCCCGTCAGATACAGCGCCACGCCCGCCACCACAACCAGCAGAATCAGGGAACTCACTGTCACACCCCGCAGAAGTGAATGCCGGCGTGTTATGGGTTTATCTGCCGGTACGGGTGTCATCATCTCCTGTTGTTCGCTCATTTTTTCAGGAAGCCTCCCTTAGCCGGTTGTGCCACCGGGGCCGTGATTGCCGGAGAAGCCGGCACCGGTGCCAACTGGCCTGCCGGTAACTGATACCCCTCCCGCAGACTGTGGCAGACCACCCGCTGAACATCGTCCACTTCCAGTTGCCAGGCCGGTCCCGCCATCACCTGCAGGGCCGTACGCAGTCGCACCGGTCCCTGCTGATACTGCACGGCGGGCAGGGGCTGGCGGTACAGCACACCATTAGCCGGCCCGGTGGCACACAGTGTGTAACCGGACTGTTTCAGGGCATAACGCATGGCATCGGCCACAGTGGGCTTTAACGACGCCGGAATACGGATATCAATCACCTGGGAAAGCGGGTCTCGCTGCGCTGCCTGTGGTGCCGTGCTGACCAGCAGGTAACGGTCGTAACGCACCACCTCCGGTGCCGGCTGCGCATAAATATCCGGTGACACCGGCTGCACATTGCGGGAAACGCTGACGGAAGGTACCGGCATGGCCGGCGCACGTTGCTGAAGTTTTTGTGGGCTGTTACACCCGGCCAGCAGGGCCAGGGTAACCAGGGGAAATAAGATCCCGGGTTGCATCTTCATCCGGATAACTCCTCTGCAGTGATAAAACAGCGGTCACTGTGCAAAGAAGCGCCGGCAGGCTCAACGAACAACTCATTATCAGTAAACAAAAAAAACGCCAGCGTAAAAGCTGGCGTGATGTTGATTATGCGGAAAGTGGCCTCTCATATCAGCCACACCCCGCCCCGTGATAACACGGAAACGGATTACCCGAGCGCTCTCTGCAGCTCTTCATCAGAAAGCTGCAGGATCTCCTGAATACTCTCAGGTGACATCCCCATCTTCTGCATCCGACGGGCTGCCTCAAGCGTCTTTTTTCTCTCTTCCTGACGGCCTTTCTCGATACCTTTCTCGATACCCGCCAGTTCAAGTCGTTCAGCGATAGTCATAATATCATCCTCATACCGGGGCAGATGTTCTGCCATCGCCCGTATAAATTCCGGTGAAGCCGAATCGCACGCCTTCACCATATAGTTTAACAGAACCACCACCTGATCGTGTGTTCCCTGTATCTGAAGCAACTGTGACAGAAAGTCAAGCTGCGCCATCAGATCGCCCTTCCGCTGACGGACCTTCATCAGAAGCATCAGGGCAGCCATCTGCTGATAGCGACGGATACCCTCATCATCAAGAAGACCAGCATCAATAACGCGGGGCGGCTTTCCTTCGCCGTAAAGCTCACGACCAAGCGCCGGATCATCCAGACAGTCCAGCCAGTTCAGGCTGTACGGATACGGACTGGGTTCACCGTGATAAAAAAGCACCGGGATCACAACGGGAGCCTGATTATGCGTTTTCAGGTGACGATACATTATCGCCAGCACATAATGCATCATGCGCAGGGCCATAAAACGATCCGCAGAGCTCTGATGTTCCGTCAGCGCGTAGATGTAACCATCACGCCCGTCGGTGGTTTTCATGCTCCACAGAACATCACTGGCAAACTGACGCAGATCCGGATCCACAAACGTGGCCGGCTCCAGCTTCAGGGTGTTCATATCGCACCGCTGTAACTGTGTCGGCGGCAACGCAGCTTCCAGAAAATCCCTTGCAACCGAAGGGGTTTCCATCATCGCCCTGAACGCCGCATCGTGTGGCGTGGGGGTGGTATGATTTTTTTCACTCACGATACCTCCTTGATAAAAATGGGGGCAGTGATGCCCCCGGGGTTAACATTACATGGCATGGATAATCCGCCGTTCAGCGCCATATCCCGGTCCACTGAAAGGAATGTCGTCGTCAAAATCCATCGGCATTCCCCCGCCGTTCCCGGAAGCCGGTGACGGTGAGTTACCCGCCGGCGCGCCGGCAGTTCCCTGACCGCTGTGTGCGGGTGCAGCACCACTGCCCTGCTGGCGCGGAGAGCCCAGCATCTGCAGGGTGCCATTAACACTCACCACCACTTCCGTTGCATAGCGATCAACACCATTCTGCTGATCGAACCACTTCCTGGTCTTTAACTGGCCCTCGATGTACACCTGTGAACCCTTACGCAGGTATTCACCGGCTATCTCCGCCAGTTTTCCGAAAATCACCACGCGGTGCCACTCGGTCTGCTCCTTCATTTCACCGCTCTGTTTATCACGCCAGGATTCACTGGTGGCCAGGGTCAGGTTCGCCACGGCTCCGCCATTGGGAAGATAACGAATCTCCGGATCCTGTCCAAGATGTCCAACCAGTATCACCTTATTAATACCGCGTGATGCCATATAGCCTCCTCATCCTCACGCACACGTCCGCTGCGTCCAGGTGCCGTTTTCCAGCGCCTGTGCCGCCTGCTCATGGTCTCTGTAATACTCCACGGATTCGCGGGACACCGGTCCTTCATCACACTGAGTACCAATATAATAACCACGCATGCTGCTGAGAACCTGAAGGGGTAACATATAGCCGGCCTGTGCGGCCAGAATGCCATTTGGCTGTTGCATAAGAAGTTTCCTTAAAGATAAAGACAATAAGAAAACAGACCGCCCTGATGAGGCAGTCTGTTTTCATCAGGACGGTTGAGAAAAGTACAATCAGAAAGAGTTTTCTGCGTATTGCTGTTGCATGGTGCCGTTTTGTGGCGGCAGGGAGTCTGATTTTTCAGCCTTGTAAACCATCTCCTGGCCTATCTTGATCCAGTCCACCTTGATCAGGCGGGCCTTCAGGCTGACGCGTTGCTCACCGGCATGCTCTCCCTTGTTCAGGGTGAAAATGTCAGTGGACAGGTTGCTCAGCGTGAAGCCAAGCAGCACCTTGCGATCTTCATCCACCGCCTTCTGGCAGCGGGCAATCAGGGCGGTCGCCTCTTTACCGGCAACCGTGACATCAAAACGGACGTAGGACGGGCTGTCCGTGGGTCCGCTCAGCGCATTCACCACACAGCTGAGAAACGAGCCGTTCTGGTGATTCACCTGACGTACATTACTGAGATACCCCAGACCTTTGAGGGTCAGATTAAAGTATTCAGTTTTGGCAGTATTTACAGACATGATGATTTCTCCATGGAGTTAAAAAATGTGATGACGGAGAACATCACCATCCCTGACGGGAGTGAATGTTCCCGTCGGGGATGCCGGATCAGCTGAATTCCGGCTGTCTGAACAGATAAAAAAGCCCTCATCGTCGCGTCATAATGCGCTTTTTGTGACGACATTCTGCTCTCAAGAGCGCGCAGATTTACCCCATTCACGTGGAATGCACCGTCCTTTCAGGCTCAGGAGGTGTTGAATGCAGCCACCCGAAGGCGTTCCTCACAGGCCGCCAGAACATTGGTGGTCGTAAAAACGACAGTCAAGCCCGGTCATCTTTAAGTCACCACTGACAAATGTCAACGCTAAAACAAATAAAAAAGGCACCGGGATTTCCGGTGCCTGAGGGGGATACCAGCCCCCGGGGTTAACTCTCATCATCTCCGGGGATAAATCCCGGCGCGGTTTTCACGGAGGGGATGCGCCTTGTAACCCCGCGAGTGTGCATTACGGGTTACCGGACCCTGGAGCTGCCCGCTCCACTGTGGTCAGCAGGGTATTGCATCAAAGCTTAATCACACTACCCGATCCTGAACATGGAGAAATTAAGATTACTCTGTTTTAATTTTTCCCGATTTTTTTCGCCGTCCGGCCTTTTTCTGCGTGTTCACCACCCCCTTACACTCAGGATACCGCTGACAGCTCCAGAACAGCCCGTGCTTTCCCTTTCGCTGCCGGGTCGGCCCCTGACAAAGCGGGCACGGCGGCGTCACCGGAACCGTCATACTGAAGGGCTGTTCCCGCCCGGATGAGACCAGATGACGCACCCACTGCTGCTGTCTGCCCATAAAGGTATCCAGTGACATTCTGCCCTGTGCAATATCATCCAGAGCCTGCTCCCACAGCGCCGTCATGCCCGGGCTGGTCAGGGCTTCCGGCAGGGCGGCCGTCAGTTCCCTGCCCCGTTGCGTTGACCGGATATGCTTCCCGCTCTTCTCCAGATACTGCCGGGCAAATAACACCTCCAGCACACCGGCCCGCGTGGCCTCCGTCCCCAGACCGGCATTCTCCCGCAGCACTTTTTTCAGCTTCGGGTCGCTGACCTGACTGGCAGCATTTTTCATGGCGGCAATCAGGGTCCCTTCCGTAAAAGGGGCCGGAGGTGACGTCATCCGGTCCTTCAGTTCTGAACCGTTAATCCGGCAGTGCTCTCCCCGCTCAAGCGCCGGCAACGCCATTTCCGTCGTCTGTTCATCTTCGCCTTCAACAGCGTCTGCAGCCTCCCCGGAAAACAGGCTTCGCCAGCCCGTCACCACATTCACTTTCCCGCGGGCTCTGAACAGTTGCCCGCCGAGCGTCAGTGTTGCATCGGTAATATCAGATTCCTGCAGGGGCAGAAACTGGGCCAGATAATGCTGACGGATGAGCTGATACACCTTCAGTTCATCATCACTCAGTGTCCTGATATCAAAGACCTGCCGGGTCGGAATGATGGCATGGTGTGCCGTAATTTTTTTGTCATTCCAGATACGTGAAACAAAACCGGGATCGAGCTGTGCCAGAACCGGCGTCAGGGCAGGGTCTGAACGCGCCATCGCCGCCAGTACCTCCCGGCTTTCCTGTTGCATGGATTCAGGCAGATAGCCACAGTCCGTCCGGGGATACGTCGTGGCTTTGTGCGTCTCATACAGGGACTGCGCGATATTCAGCACAGTCTGCGCCCCCATACCAAATTTCCGGGAGCAGGCCTCCTGCAGTGTACCCAGCGAAAAACAGAGCGGAGCCGGTGTTTTTTCACGTTTCCGGGTCACCTCATGCACCACCGCTGACGGTGTCTGCTGACACATCTGAAGAACGGCCCGGGCCGCCTGAGCGTTCACGCACCGCTTCTCTTCATCGCAGTACTGCTCTGCCGCCACCCAGACGGCCCGGAACCGGATCCCGTCTTTCTCCAGTCCGACAAACACCTGCCACCAGGGGCGTGGCACAAAACCGGCAATCTCCTGATCCCGTCTGACCACCATGGCAAGTGTCGGCGTCTGTACCCTTCCGACGGATAACACATCCGTGATCCCCGACGCCCGGGCTTTAAGGGTATACAGGCGCGTCAGGTTCATCCCGATTAACCAGTCAGCCTGACCACGGGCCAGGCCGGCATCATACAGCCGGGCCGTCTGCTCACCGGGCAGAATGTTTGCCAGCGCCTCCCGGACGCTGGCCTCATCCAGGGCTGACAGCCACAGCCGGCGGACTGGCCCGTGATACTGGCAGTACGCCAGCAGTTCCCGGGCGATGACTTCCCCTTCCCTGTCCGCATCCGTGGCGATCACCACTTCAGACGCACACTTCAGCAGACGGCTGATCACCGTAAACTGGGATTTCGTCTGCGGTTTAACCGTCATCTGCCAGTTTTCAGGCAGAACGGGAAGCGACTCCATACGCCAGGGAACCCCGAACTGCTCCCCGTAAGTTTCCGGGGCAGCCAGTTCCAGCAGATGCCCCACAGCCCAGGTGACCGTAACAGTATCGCCTTCAATACAGCCCTCTCCCCGCCCGCTGAGCCCCAGCACCCGGGCAATATCCCGCGCCTGTGACGGTTTTTCACACAAATAGAGTTGCATGGCACCTCCGCTGTATTATTTCAGGGGCGGAGAAAAAACAGAGCGTTTTTTACCGCTCATGATATCCGGATCAGGTTTTCCAAAACGGCTGACAGCCACCCTGCCCTTCTCCGTGCCGGATAAAATATCCTGCCGGGTGGCATGAACCGTTTTGTAGGACTGCGCCACGCCATATACCTTACGGACAGCGTGCCCCCCGGTATCCAGTATGTTGTCCCGCTGCGCCCGCGAAATCAGCCCGTAGTGAAAGGCATGAAACGCTTTCATGACCAGTTCGTCATACCCCACAAGCAACCAGACGCAGCGATACCCCAGAGGAGAGCTGCTGAAAACACCAATGTTCACGGGCGAAGATGATGCAATATCAGAGATCACGATATTGCCGGGAATACTGTTCAGCACCGCCTCCAGTCCGGCGACCTGCTGACGGATCTGTTCCGATGCCTGCGATAATGCCTCTTCCAGCCTGACCAGCAGCATATCCGCCCAGGGATTATCACGCTCCGCATCCCGGGTTGCCTGCCCGGCCCGGGCAATGACCTGAGGCATGCTGATGATACCCGGACGGGGTTTACCATCACCGGAAACCTTCTCCGCTTTGCGCCCTTCCCACAGGCGGATGGCATAATGGGTATGTAACAGAATGGACAGCGAGGACTGCAATGCACCGGCCCGCACTTCTTTCTGGTTCAGTTTATCTTCACTCATATCAGTTCCTTATAACAATCAGGGATAAAGTGAGATCGTCAGGACGAAGCGCAGAAGGAACAACAGAAAACCAGATTCAGGGCACAGAAAAATGGAGAAGAAAGGGAAGTTCAGTACACCGGTGCCCGTGATCATACCGATATCAGAAACGATAAGTGATCCCGATGGAAAAAAGCCCATCCCATGACTTAGCGACAAGTATTTGGTTTTCCCCTGTCCTCCGGTCCCTTTATGCAATGCTGGCTTTCCCTGAAACAAACAGGGTCTGGCAGGGCCGAGGAAACACAGCATCCTGTCAGGGCATTTCCGGCTGACGCCTGGCTTCGGCGGTTTACCGTCAGATGTTCCAGGATATTCAGTGCCGCCGCCTTCCATGCTGCTGACGCAGCATAATTTTTGTTCTTTGGTGACACTGGCAGCACTGGCTAATTTTTGCTCTATGCTGCCCCGGGCAGCACTGCCTAATTTTTGCTCTATGCTGCCCCGGGCAGCACTGACTAATTTTTGCTCTATACTGCCCCGGGCAGCACTGACTAATTTTTGCTCTGTGCTGCCACTGGCAGCACTGCCTAATCCACTTTGCCATCACCGAACTCTCATCGCAGGACGGTTGCGAAGGGAGGCCCGTAGTCCTGCCACAATGCCACTCAGACGTTCTGCTGAAATGGGTTCTGTACGTTTCCGGGTGACAACAGGTTGCGAAGTGGAGCGCCCTCCTGCCCCCGCCTGCATGGGAGCCGATACAGCGACGCGCTGTTTCTGTTTCGGTGGATAAAAATTTCCCTCCCGGGCACGCTTCAGCACGGCAAGCAGCCAGCCCACCGGGTTCTGCAGTGACTGACTGCCCAGCACCCCAGACAGGCTTTCCAGTACACCCTGTGCCAGCGCTTCCGGCAGCGCCTGCAACTGACTGGTCAGCATGATGGCATCCTCTTCCCTGATTTGCCCCGTCAGCGACGCCGGCAGTACGTACGTGTTTTTAATCACACTGTGTGTGATATTACGTACGTAATGGTTCGGTTCCCGAACTCTGTGATAACCTGCTGATTTTACTGATGGTTCGGAATCCGAACTCTGTCTTTTTTGCCCCATTTTTTTACCCGGTTCGGTTTCCGAACTCAGCTTTTCCGGTGCCGAACTCAGTGTTCTCACCACCGGTTCGGTTTCCGAACCCGGCCGCATTCTGTCCTCCGTCACCCGCTGACGGGCAGCCATCTGCCCCGGTGTCTGGGCACTTCCTATCCGGGCTTCCATCTGACTGATATGGCTGTGATAGTGGCGCATTCCCGGATCATTTTTTATTTCACCCAGAATATCCCGTGCCGTCTGACTGATGGTCCGGTTCCGGCTCATACAGGCTTCTGCCACCATATCCAGATAACGCGGATCCATCGCCTCTGCATCGCAGAACGTCAGGGGCTCGTCATGCTGGGCGTAAATGTTTCCCCGGACCCGGCCTTTATCATCACGTACCCGTTTACACAGGCTCAGCCAGCCCGTGATCCGCAACATCAGCAATACCCGGCTGACGGTTTCTCTGGAGGCTTTTCCCTTCCCCGGCGATGCCAGCTGCAGTTGCAGTTCATCGTAAGTGGGAAAAATAGCTCCTTCATTATTCTGCGCATACAGCCGGATCATCATCCATGCCATCTTGTCCAGCGGTGAAAGACGCGTATCCAGCAACAGACGACGCGGAATGGCATCATGCACATTGCCGGTAAACAACAATCCGCTGCGTATTCGCCCCTCCTCCTTCCGGGCTCCGGTGGCCATACGATGCTTCATTTTTTCCAGGGTATACGCAATCAGGCTTTCCGCAGGTAACGCCATAACCACCTCGTTCAGTAACGGCAATATCGCCGCTTTTTATCCGGTACAAAAATGCTTATTACAGCACCCTGCTGGATGCAGGGTGCTGGCTAAACACTTCCGGTTAATCCTTAATACCAGCGTCATTTTCTCCTTTGATACCAGTATTTACAGCCAAGCTGGCCTCTTTAAGCACCCAGTCAACAGCGTCTTTCCATGCTCCGGTTTCGACTGGCGGATTTTCATGCTTAACCTGTTCATAGAAACGCACGGCTTTAACCAGTCCATCCGGTACAGCTTCCAGCGATGCCAGAGCGATAAGCGCCAGTTCACGAATTTCACCGCCGTCTATATCGTCAATGTCATCACGGCCAGAAATGTTAGCCAGCCATTGCAGTCGCTCTTTGGTAATAGTGGTCATGCCGTAGCCCCTTCTTGATATTTTTCAAACCAGAACACAACCGGGTCAGATCAGGATTTCGTCAAAGAGTTCGTCATTAGTAACAGCGTTCATGTGTCAGCCCTTAGTCCGCAGTGTTTTCAACCTGAGTGGAGAACTTAAACATCCGGCCATCAGCAGACCGGACCCGATACTCCGGTCCGGCCTGCACACTTCATTTACGTCTGGCAGTGTTGTAACGCTCATGACTGAGCAGTTCCCAGGTCTCTCCCCGGTTACGGCTCAGCAGACGCCAGGCGCGTCCGACGTTTATCTTGTAATAACGGGTCCCCCGGTCATTCAGTTGCCGGTAATTACGCACACCCTGCCGGAACAGACTGACCATCTGAACCGCCTTACGACAGCAGGCCTGCGGTACACACGGGCTGGCCAGAATGCCCGGTGCCAGTTCTGTCATTTTCATGACGCATTCCTTACCGGCTCCGTCTGCCTGTCAGCGCACCATCCCCTTACTGCGTGCCAGATGGCCGTCAGCGGGATATTCATCTGCTCCGCAGCCAGCATCATGACATCCAGTCCGTCCGCACTCTCCACATCCGTGATGCCGCTCTTCTGCCATAAACGCCACAGCTCTGCACTTTCCTCATCACTCAGTGTGATGCCACGTCCCGGGCGAACATCAATACCGGCAATGCGACGGCGCGCCGCCACATCCACACTGGAAAGTCCAAAGTAAAACGCCATCAGCTCAATGGAGCCTCCCAGCGCCAGTGCCCGGTCAATGCGCTGCAGACGTTTCTGCTCCGTCCGGGCCTGCTGCAGCATACGCAGCAGGTTTTCATGATTAATGTCCAGCCGGATAACCGACACTTCAGAGTTTGACAGGTAATGAATTTCCTCAATGGTCAGTCCCTGCAGCATCTGCATTTCCTCCCGGGCCAGCCCCAGAGATTCGCAGCGACGCAGATAGCCGCTCTTGAGGTCCATCACCAGTTGCATCAGCAGACCGTTGGTTGCCTGAGACAAGCTGTTATTCATGACGCCTCCCGTATCATCAGACCCGGCACCATCTGTCGGGCAGTTCCCCCCACACCATGATGCAGTGAGGCATTTTTCCCGGCCTCATACCCCTGCCAGCGGGCCAGGTCACCGCCGCGACAGGCTTTCATCTCCCGGGAATCCACCGTCACCATATCCTGCTGTTCCATCCAGAGACGCATCAGCCGACTTTCCTCTTCTGTCACACTGAATGGCATCACCACCTGACGAATCCCCTGAACCCAGCCATCACGAAACTGAGCCGCCCGGGCACGACGGGTGCTCAGTTTCAGTCTCCGGCTCTGTGTACGAAGATACGCATCCGTTGCTACCCTTAGCTGACGGCACAGAACATCAAACGCATAAGCCGCCACCTGAGGACGTTCACTGAAACCGTAAAACGTCACACACCGGCGATACCGGCCTCCGCGCACCGCCCGCCAGTCGTAATACACCCGGCAGCCAAATGTCTGTGTCACCACCATGACCAGACGAAACATCCACGCCGGAACTTTTTCAGCATCAGAAGGAGCCCTCTGTGATGAAAAGGTCTGCACCGAAGAAAGTCCGGCATCCTGCTCCGTGATACCGTGTTTCGCCATCAGCTGTTGCGCCCTTGCAAGCGCCAGCCCGGCCTCATGGGCATTGCTGTTATTGCGGCTCAGCTCCAGCAGTTTCCTGACCCGCCTGACCAGACGCTCCTGATGCGACATATCACTCATCACGTTCATCCTCCTCATCATCTTCGGGTAACACACTGCGCTGCAGGGCGCGCAGATGGCGCAGCACACTCAGAAGACGCAGCAGCTTCACGGCATGTTCATCATCCAGCAGTGGCCATGCCTCCGGCGCACTGCCACCTGTCAGCAGGTCTGTCAGACTGACGGGAGACACTGTCAGCGGTGCATCACCGGTCAGCCCCACCAGAAATGCCGTCACCGGCGAACATTTCTCCTCTGCAGTCCCGAAACCAGCCGACAGGTCACTTTCCCTGTCCATGGCAATTTCTTCAGCACAGCCGGCAGACTCAGCCAGTTCCCATGCCAGCCGGAAAGCCTCATTCTGCAGATGCTCGATATCATCCCGTCCTTCCGCAAAATGCGTCACAGACGCGGGAAGTGCATCAGGTGTTCCGGACGGCGCTGTATCGCCGGTCATAACGAATGACACAGCGGACCCGGCAATACCCGCTTCCACCGCATCACCACTGAAAACCGGCTCGCCACCGTACATATCCGGCTGTATCTCCGGACGCAGGACTTTCTCAGCAGAAGATGACGCCTTGTCTGCACGCTCCTCGGGGGAAGGAAGCCCGCCTTTTTCAGTGAGGCCTGTGTCAGAAACAGCGTTCTCCGGTCGGGCAACACCATGCTGTTCTGGCTCAGTATCAGGGGCAGAGATTTCCGGTACCTCAGGCCGGATACGGGATACCGGTGCACCGGACTGCCCTGTGCCGCTGTCGCGGACTGACGGCGGTACCACCACCGGTTCCGGCTCACCAAAATGGTGACGGCGGTTCCGCTCTTTCGGATCCAGCTCCAGCAGCCACCGGTCATAGTCCAGGGAGGGATGTGGCAGCGCCTGCAACAAATCCCCGATCAGCTCGTCGCGGAACATCTCCAGTGACCACAGTTCCGGCGAATTAAACTTCCGGCAGCTTTCCCCGAACACTCTGTCAAATTCCGCATCCGTGCCGGACGCCAGCGCGAACTGTCCCCAGACACGTTCTGCATCCTGACGAAGTGCCAGCAGTGCCGTAACCTGATGTCGCCCCAGCCCTGATTCCATCAGGTCGGGGATCCAGGGGTACAGATACTTCAGGGCATCCTCCATTCTGCTGATCGTGGAGTTATGTACCGGCAACCCTTCATGGGTTAACAAATCCGCCAGCTCACGAAGGGACACTTTCCTGCCGAGTTGTTCCTCATGAATTTGTCTTGCCTTGTGGATCCCCTGTGCCTTCTCAATAAAGGTCAGTTCACCGCGAACTTCATTTTCCGCCAGATGACCAATCACACACTGAAGCCGTCCCGGCCAGGGTTTGAACAGCACATGAATACGGTAAAAACGCGGGTCCCCCGTTTCTTTCCAGAGTTCCGTCAGTATCTGGTAACGGGTGTTTCCCCCGTCACTGAAGATATACACATCCGGCTCACTGTCCGGAATACGGGTGACTTTGGGCACCGTATCCAGCCCGCGGGCGTGAATGGAGTTTTTGATGTCGTCATAACGCGGATTGCGCGTGGTGCGCGGGTTATCCGGATTCGGGCGTAACTGGTCCAGCGTCAGAATCATGGGGGTTTCCCCCAGCGCCACCACATTACCGGCGGCACTGGCCTGACGACCGGGCTGCATAATGGCAGCCCCGAGATTCAGTGGTTTGTGTGCCATCACGCATATCCTCCCTGCCCGTCATTTTCAGAGGGCGTAAACAGTGTGTAACGACCGTCGAACCTGACCCGTACTGTGCCTGTGGGCCCCTGACGCTGCTTGCTGACAATAATTTCAGCCTCCCCCTTTGCCAGTGAATCGGGGTTATAGACCTCGTCGCGGTAAATAAACATAATCAGGTCAGCATCCTGCTCCAGTGCCCCTGAATCACGCAGGTCACCATTATTGGGGCGTTTATCAGCACGTTGCTCCACCTGTCGGTTAAGCTGGGAGAGGGCCAGCACCGGGCAGCCCAGCTCTTTCCCCAGCGCTTTCAGGGAACGGGAAATTTCAGCAATTTCCTGTGTGCGGTTCTCCAGCTCCGGCGCACGAATCAGTTGCAGATAATCCACCATAATCAGAGCGGGTTTACCGTACAGGCGGGTATAACGGCGGGCACTGGCACGCAGTGATGACGGTGTCTGCTGGCTGCAGTCATCAATTATCAGGCGCTCACCCAGCGTATCCATGCCTCCGTCACCCAGCGCCATGCCAACCGCAGATGACACCCTCGCCCAGTCCTCATCATCCATGTTGCCACTGCGCAGATGATTCAGTTCCACACGCCCCAGCATGGAAAGCATGCGCAGAATCAGTTGTTCCTTTGGCATCTCGATGCTGAATACCAGAACGCTCTCTTCTGTCCGCCGCAGGGCGGCACTGAGACACATGGACAGTGCCAGAGAAGTTTTCCCCATTGACGGACGGGCAGCCAGCAGGACCAGGTCACCTGGCTGCAGACCACAGGTCATTTCATCCAGACAGTCAAATCCCGTGGGGGTACCGGTCACACCACCGGAGCCGAGCACACTTTCCAGTTGCTGCAGAACGGTATCGAGCGCGGATGAAAGAGAGGCTTCCGTGCGCTCCCGGAGCGTCCTGTTCTGCGCAAGAGCAAACAGACGCCGCTCTGCAGTATCCAGCACGTCCCGTGATGTGGCGTTCGGTGCCGCCACATCAGCAATCAGGGTGTTTCCGGTGGCCTGTAACTGACGCAGAACGCTTTTCTCCACCACAATGCCTGCATAGGCCATGATGTTAGCCGCAGAAGGTGTGTTCTTGCTGAGCTCTGCCAGATAAGCAAAACCGCCCAGTACGTCCAGCCTGCCCTGATGTTCCAGGAGCTCTGACAGTGTAATCAGGTCCAGAGGCTGGCCATTCACCGCCAGTTCAGACATGGCACGAAAAATGACCCGGTGCTGAGCCACATAAAAATCGTCAGGACTCAGCATCAGCACCACTTCATCCCAGCGTTCATTCTCCAGCATCAGACCGCCCAGAACGGCCTGCTCTGCTTCGTATGCACAGAGAACAGACATTTCAGCCATGGTGTCCCCTCCCCCTCTGACTGCCGGAAACCTGGCTATGTGAAAAAAGAAAAAAGGGTGCCGGACGTACAGTTGTCGGGAATAACATCCCGGTAACTGTCTGTACGTTTTCAGACCGGTGAGTTTGCCGACCCCGGTCAGAAGGTACGGACAGCATTCGTTCATTCATAACAATTTGTTTTAAAGGAAAAAGTTTATGAACACAGAAAAACAACTGCCGTCCGGCATTGAATCTGAGGTGAAATACACCCTGCAGTTCTGGCTGCTGAGTAACGGAAAGGTCATGACGGAAAAAGACGGGCTCTGTAACCCCTTTCCCCCGAACTGTATTGAATCGGCTCATCCTTTTACTCCGTTTCAGCAGAATCAGTGGATTGAACTGGACACTGTCGGGTCGGATGGACCGGTGAAAGCGACGTTTCTTGTGCACAGCGTTCTGCATAAACTGAAACGTCAGGGTGGCTCCCTGAATGATGCCGGCCGGCCTGAATACGGCCGGTGCATTGCTCACTGGCACACTGACGTGTTTGTTGAGAAAAAAGCGCTGCCTGACTGGCTGAGAGCATTCCACACTGACGTTTCGCACTCGTAAAAACACGTTCAGCCCGACGGGTCATATTTTCCAGCCACCCGTCGGGGAAAATGTCAGCACCATCACGGGGAAACAAAATCGCTTTCCATTCAGGGTATGAGCGCGGAATACCTCCGGAAGCATTCCGGCTCAGACAGCGACTCACAGTGCAGGCAGCACGGAATGCATATGTTGCGATGCTCTCATCATATGTTGCGATGTTCTCATTATTGCCTTTCTGCCGTTCCACCCGCTCTTCAGCATCAAATGCCAGTGCAGCAAGGCTTGCCCAGCACATGCAGTTCACTGAATCCCCCGGAACGCGCTGCAGCTCCCGGCGCACCATGTTGACCTCCGCACTGAAAAAAGCGCTCTCATCGCCTTCAAGGGCAGCCAGATGCAGCGGAAGCCAGACCTGACTGAACCATTCGCACATCCGTTCCCGGTTACTGACGGTAATCACTGTCTCCGGGCGGGAACCGTCCTGAAAAACACGTCCGGGGCGTGGAGAACTGTATGAAACATAATCACCGTGCACCGCAATGACCGGACGACATGACGCCGGAATCCCCACACGACACCCACTGGCAATCCGGGTCATCAGCAGGTTCAGTTCAGCCAGTAATTCAGGGCGGGTTAACACCGCCGGAACCGGAGAATATTTCACTGAGGAAGACATACTTTCACCTCCATATCTCTCAGCCCGCCAGGTGCGTCACTTCCCCGCAGATAACCGGAAACCTGGCTGTGTGAAAAAAGAAAAAAGGGTGCCGGACGTACAGTTGTCGGGAGTAATATCCCGGTAACTGTCTGTACGTTTTCAGACCGGCGAGTCTGGCAACCCCGGTCAGAAAGTACGGACAGCATTCGCATACTCATAACAAATTGTTTTAAAGGAGAGTTTTTATGAATACAGAAAAACAACTGCCGTCCGGCATTGATTACTTCGCTGCGAACAAAGGTGCGCGTTACAAAAATTGTCATGCCGCCTCCTCCGCTTTTCGCTTTTTGCCGGAAATACCACATGAAAAAAGCGGGTCATGCCGCTGACGACGCTGGCGTTCCTGCAAAAGAAAGGCGTCACAGCCGGAGCACAGCCCCAGCCCGCTCTCATAGTTCACCTTCACCCACTGCCGGGTGTCCTGACCTGCAACATCACCAAACCGCACACCGGAATAACCACACCCGACACACACTGTCCGGCTGCGTCCTGTCAGGGATTTAAACGACGGCTTTACCATTGACGCATGCCTCCGTTTTCCAGCAGTTCATCAAAAAACTCACTCCACTCCGGCAACAGCTCACAGGCCAGGCTGTGCATGGTGACCAGCGCAGAATCACTGCGACGGGCAGACGCTTTTTCAAGACGGTGCACCGGCTGACCGGCTGCGTGTCCCTGTTTGTAAATATTCAGGTCATAAATCTGTGTTGAAAGCAGGGTGACCGCACCTTCTGGTAGCACTTTGCTGTAGCGACCTGAGTTAATAATGTCGGTCAGCTCCGCCAGTGTTTGTCTGGCCAGCACCGTATAATCCATGCAGTTAACCAGGGTGCGGACTTTTGGCAGGGGGATACCCAGTTCACGGTAGGGCAACAGGTTTTCCATGACATTGACTGTGCCACGAATGAACTCACGCACATCCGGCAGAACCGGATTCACCATTCCCACCACAGACTCCGTGGCAGACAGCACAATCATTTCCAGCATGACGGAACGCGCGCCCTGTGAATCCACCACAATGACATCATAGGTCTGGAAAAGCGGATGCTGGAGCACATTACGCAGACGGAGGCGCCCATCAGGCGCATGAAGCATGGCCGTTTTCAGCTGTTCATGGGGGTCATTGGAGACTATCAGGTCAAGGCCGTCGATAGCCGTGCGGGAGATGATGTTGTCAGGATGACTGAGGTCAGCCGTGCGCATCAATAATTCAAAAAGACCGGCCGGCGCTTCATACGTCAGCGGAAAAATATTGCTTGCCGTAGGCTGGGCATGGTCTCCGTCTATCAGCAGGGTACGGAGGCCGGCATCCGCCAGAAAACCGGCAAGATTAGCAGACTGGGTTGATTTTCCTTCGCCACCTTTGGTGGACACAACAGGCAGAATGTTCACTGGCACACTCTCTCTTTAAAATGTGCAACCAATGAACTACACTGAAGACTCCCGCCTGACAGTCCGGATTACCCGTGAAAGCCAGAACAAGGGGATTGAAAATCCCCGTGTCCTTGGTTCGATTCCGAGTCCGGGCACCAAGTTCATATCAACGGACCTCCACGGAGGTCCGTTTTTCGTTTCAGAACGCCACAATTTAAGCGTTCTGCCTCCAAATCAATTCTACCGAACTCAACCAGATTCCCCCCACATCAACCCCATTGTGTGGGTATAATTGCGGGTATACCCCAGTTCGACAGAATTTGTACCCTCTTTAACGCATTCAGAAGGCTGAACTATGGCACTGACTGACGCAAAAATCCGGGCTGCAAAGCCCACTGACAAGGCTTATAAACTCACTGACGGGGCTGGCATGTTCCTGCTGGTACATCCTAATGGTTCCCGTTACTGGCGTCTCCGTTATCGTATTCTGGGTAAGGAGAAAACCCTGGCACTTGGTGTGTATCCGGAAGTTTCTCTCTCCGAAGCTCGTACAAAACGGGATGAGGCCCGAAAACTGATTTCGGAGGGGGTTGACCCTTGCGAACAGAAAAGAGCTAAAAAAGTAGTCCCTGATTTACAGCTCTCTTTTGAACATATTGCACGACGCTGGCATGCCAGTAATAAACAATGGGCACAATCACACAGCGATAAAGTACTCAAAAGCCTCGAGACTCACGTTTTCCCCTTTATCGGCAACCGGGATATCACAACACTCAGTACCCCGGATCTGCTTATCCCTGTTCGTGCTGCAGAAGTTAAACAAATTTATGAAATCGCCAGTCGTCTGCAGCAAAGAATATCTGCTGTAATGCGTTATGCCGTACAGTCTGGCATCATCAGATATAACCCGGCTCTGGATATGGCTGGTGCATTGACCACGGTAAAACGCCAGCATCGCCCTGCTCTGGATCTTTCACGCCTGCCTGAACTTCTGTCGCGTATTGACGGTTATAAAGGCCAGCCTGTCACCCGACTGGCAGTTATGCTGAATTTACTGGTTTTTATTCGTTCCAGTGAACTCAGATATGCCCGCTGGTCTGAAATTGATATTGACAATGCCATGTGGACTATTCCAGCCGAACGCGAACCTCTGCCAGGCGTAAAATTTTCATACCGGGGCTCCAAGATGCGAACACCACATCTTGTGCCACTCAGCCAACAGGCTGTAGCCATACTGGCAGAACTTCAGACATGGGCAGGTGAAAATGGTCTGATCTTTACGGGAGCACATGACCCGCGTAAACCAATCAGTGAAAATACCGTAAATAAGGCCCTCAGAGTGATGGGGTATGACACAACCAAGGAAGTCTGTGGCCATGGATTCCGGGCGATGGCGTGCAGTGCATTGATTGAATCCGGTTTATGGTCAAGAGATGCGGTTGAACGTCAGATGAGTCATCAGGAGCGCAACGGAGTACGTGCCGCGTATATTCATAAAGCAGAACATCTGGAAGAACGTCGGCTTATGCTGCAATGGTGGGCAGATTTTCTGGATGCAAACAGGGAGGAGTGTATCAGTCCGTTTGAATATGCAAAAGTTAACAATCCACTGAAAAGGTGACTGAACACCATTTACACACATGCTCTTCCTCTTAAGGGGAAGAGCACCCGCCTCAATCAATTTCTTTTTTATGCCGGCGGAACCATCAGCCAGGCTGAGGTTCTCATTCAATAACTCAACGTCTTACCACAGAACAGGATTCACTGTATTATCATGGGCAACGTTAATCCCGGACAATAAAAGGACACCGATGCCAGGCATCACAATTTTTATAGCCTGCAGGTTATGGTCCATCCTTTTTTACAGGTTCAGAATATGACTGGCAAATTACGCTTTGAAGTGAACGATAACCAGGGCTGTTTCATATTTCCGGAAACCTGGTTTGGCTCGTTGCTGGATGAGTTTGAAGAACTGATTGATGCATACGATGCGGATGAAATCAGCGAAACAAGTTACATCAACAAACTCAGGCGCCTTGCCCGACAGGAGAATGACTTTATTGATGTACACGCTCACTTGGCATACGTATTTCTGGAGCAGAATGCCCCGCGTAAGGCGCTGAATGCTGCCCTTAAAGGGCTGGCAGTTGGCAATCGTCTTATCCCTGAAGGTTTCAGTGGCAGAATCATCTGGATACATCCTGACAACCGACCTTTTCTTCGTGCCCTCTATGCGGCAATCCTGGCAAATGCACATTTACAGCGTCATCAGGATGCCATCATGCTCATTGAAAAAATACTGGATTACAATCCCGAAGATAATCATGGTGCACGCTGGCTACTGGGACCGGAACTGTTACGCACTGGCGCTCATGAACAGGCACGCCATATACTGCAGGAACATGCAGATGAATTTTCACCTTACTGGTATGAACTCGGCCTTCTGCATTTTCTTAATGGGGAACTGGTAAAAGCTGCAACTGCATTTCGTCGCGGCTTTGCGGCAAATACTTACATCGCAGAAATACTGTGCGGAAATCTGCATCCATTTCCACTTGCTGTATGGCATAACTTTTCAGGCGGTCCGGATACTGCCGAAGATTATTATGCCACATACCACCCGTTATGGGGGCAATATCCGGAAGCATTGCTGTTTGTAAACTGGCTCTATAATCATTCCTCTGTGCTGCATGAACGGGCAGAAATCATTAAATGCGCCGAAATGCTGATGCAGGAAGATGATTTCGAAATATGCGAAAGTATTTTAAGACAGCAGGAGAAGTTGCGTGAAAGAATTGATGAGACGCTTTCTGAGAAAATTGTACAGAAATGCAGAAATATGAATGGTGAATATGTCTGGCCCTGGATATTGCCGTTTTCAGCGGCAGGCATGAAACATACTGGCATACAGTATCAGTAGATATTGCATTAGTGTATCCTGCACACAAGTAATAATTTATCCACCAATAATAACACTGTTAATGTCCCCTTCCCCTGGTTGTCAGCCAGGGGTTATCTTCTGAATATTTCTTTTGAAAAGGATAACACAGTAAATTATTTTTATGAATTATCCCATGGACTCATTAACACCCTTTCATAATGCTTTATTGTCAAACACGTTATGGCTGACATCAAAAAAAACCGGATTTCCTCTGCCAGCGGGTAATCACCTTCCCGGTGTTTTCGGTTGGTCTGGTTACTCCTGTCTGGTTATTAGCAAGATAATTGCTATAAACAGTGGAAAACTCATCGTACATAATCTGGTGATGAACATTACGCTTATTTTCCCTTGACCGGAAGAATCAGAGGCTGTGGTTTCAGTCATACAGTCCATCTCCTTTAATCGGAGTTGGCTCTTTCCCTGGCCGTATACGGCGAACAGATTCTCGTATTACCAGTTTCCCATACAAAAGTAATGCACCAACAGTTGCATCAGGACGTACAAGTCTTTGTTGTAACATATGTACCGCTTCAGTACCCAGTTCATCGCGAGGTACATGTACTGCCGTAAGTGGCACATCTTCTATTGCAGCCAGATTAAACCCATCAATACTCATTACGGACACATCTTGTGGCACTCGTATATTACGTTTTTTTAAAGCGTTAATTATACCTGCAGCAATGAAGTCCCCACTTGCCAAAAAAGCAGTCGGTAGCATACTTTTCTCTGTCATATCCAGCCATGCTCCGACTTTTTCTTCGGCTTCTTTGGCGCTGAAACTATTAATAGTGAGTAAATCTCTGTCATCTTTAAAGTTCTGATTCTGTCTCTCCCATGCTTCTTTAATTCCGGCAAGTCGCAGTTCCATTGTGTATCGACGTAAACACATAATGTTCATTACTCTGCGATGCCCCATTTCAAACAGAAAGTGAGACGCAAAAGCACCAATGTTTTTGTGATCTGGAGCAACTGTGGGAAGACGCATACGTCGATCATGGCAGTTAATCATTACGCACGGCTTAGAAAAATCTGCTGCAAGATCATGTATATGAGGATCATCAATACCAAGCAATATTGCAGCCTGTGTTTCTGCCTCATTCATGCGCGCCAGGAATTTTGAAGGTGTACTATCGAACTCATCAAGGGCACAGTAACGCAACCGAACCTCATAATGCGATAATGCCTTGCTGATGCTTTGGATTACGCGGAAATAAAAAATGTCTGTTCGCTCATCAAAAGCCCGTTGAGGAGCAAAAATGACAAGGTTGTTTAACAACATACGGCCGGATGCCATTCCATCCATAACCCCAAGCTCTCTGGCACACGCCAATACTTTCTCGCGGGCACGATAACTGGTATTAGCTTTACCCGCTAAAACCCGTGACACGGTGCTGGATGAAAGGCCTGTTCGCATGGCAATATCAGCAATCTTTAGTTTTTTTTCCATATTGTGATCTATCTCTAATTTCAAAATGAAAAAATTCTCATGGGATGGAATAGCCTGACTGCAAGGACTTCTGACTATTTTTAGAATTTATATGAACTACTTATGAAAAAACGTGCACAATACCAACTTTTTTTCATCGCCCCCCTCTTTTATTGTGAATGAGTAGTTCCGGTTTAAGTATTAAGCCGAAAGGTAAAGTGGGATGTGGCAACCCCGAGCTGCGTTGTCGCTCGATCATTTATTACATCCGGTGGGGTGATTATGAGTCAGGATATAAATAATAATATAGCTGTCAGCAAACACCGTCGAATAATAAGACAACTACGGTGGTGGATGTTAATCCTTTTTCTAATGGGTGTCACTGTCAATTATATTACCAGAAACTCATTAGGTATTTTGGCACCAGAGTTAAAAGACAGCCTTGGAATTACAACTGAACAATACTCCTGGATTGTTGGTGGATTTCAGCTTGCATATACCCTTTTTCAGCCACTTTGTGGATGGCTAATTGATGTTATTGGGCTCAAGATTGGATTTATGATTTGTGCTTCATTATGGGGAATTGCTTGTCTTCTGCATGCAGGAGCAGGAAGCTGGATACAGCTTGCGTTGCTTCGTTTTTTCATGGGAGGTGCTGAGGCTTCTGCGACACCTGCAAATGCAAAAATTATAGGTGAGTGGTTTCCAAAATCTGAACGTCCTGTTGCTGCTGGCTGGGCGGGTGTCGGTTTTTCTATCGGTGCAATGCTTGCACCACCAATTATTTACTTTGCACATGCGTCATTTGGTTGGCAGGGTGCATTTATGTTTACAGGTGCACTTGCAATTCTTTGGGTTTTCCTTTGGTGGGCGTGTTATAACACACCAGAAGAGCACCCAAACTTAAGTAAAAATGAGCTCAACTTTATCCGACAGGATAACGAAGCTCCTCCGGTAAAAATGCCTTTTCTGACCGCGTTAAAAACAGTTAGTAAAAATAAACGCTTTTATGGAATCGCTATCCCTGCATTTATGGCAGAGCCAGCATGGGCTGTAATGAGCTTTTGGGTGCCATTATATCTTGCAAAAGCATATGGCATGGACCTTAAACAAATAGCTCTGTTTGCATGGTTACCATTTCTTTGCGCTGATTTCGGAAGTATTGCCAGCGGATATCTGACAAAACTCTATACCCGTCTGTTTGGGTTAAGCAGAGTAAATTCTGTTATTGCGTCCTCTGTAAGCGGAGCATTTCTAATGGTTTCGCTTGCTGTGATTGCTTTTATCGACAATCCATATATTGCTATTGTACTTATCTCCATTGGTGGTTTTGGTCATCAGATAATTTCCTGCATGTTAAGTGCCCTGGTCGTTGAATCTTTTGATAAGGGGCAGATGGCCACTGTTAATGGAATGCGTGGTTCAGCCGCATGGATTGCCAGCTTTTTGTTCTCACTGATTATTGGCGTTACTGCTGACAAAATAGGCTTTAACCCGCTATTTATCGCCATGGGATTTTTTGATCTTATTGGTGCTTTTTTTCTGGTTACTTTTATTGCAGAACGTCGCAAAAAACGCACCTGAGGGAGTATGTGGAGATGAAAACATTAAAAAACTGGAAACTACAAAATCAGTCAGCCCATCATATAGAGCTATTAGTTGATGGTCAGCATTCTCTTTGCCTGTATATACTCGAAGAAAATATGTTCCGGGTTCTATTAAAACGGAAGGGGGTTTTGTCGCTGGACCGAACCTGGAGCATTGCTCCGGAAAAGGATGTCCCGTGGGAAGGGCGTCATCGCGAAGATATTAGCGGTTTTTCACTGCCGACCTGGAACATGGAGCAGAATGATGAATTACTGACAATCACGACCAGTTCATTACGCGTAATTATTCACAAGCCTTTATGGCTTGAATGGCATTATAAGGATAATGCTGGTCAGTGGCAGGAACTTGTTAATGATCGCCCTACCAGTGCTTATCTGATAAACGCTCATGGTGATGGTGTTGCACACTATCAAAGTCGACGTAATGACGAGCGTTTTTATGGACTTGGTGATAAATCCGGGGATCTGCAACGCACAGGAAAACGCTATGAAATGCGGAACCTGGACGCAATGGGATATAATGCAGTAAGTACAGACCCTCTTTATAAACATATTCCATTTACAATTACTCACCGTAGCGATATTAGCTTTGGATTATTTTATGATAACCTCAGCAATAGTTGGCTGGATTTAGGTAATGAAATAGATAATTATCATACAACTTACCGCCGTTGGCAGGCTGAGGCGGGAGATATTGATTATTATCTTTTCACTGGCAGATGTGTACTTGATATCACCAAAGCCTTTGTTCGTTTGACGGGGAAAACACTCTTCGGTCCAAAATGGAGTCTTGGGTACAGCGGTTCCACGATGCACTATACAGATGCACCGGATGCTCAGAATCAATTGATGCAGTTTATTCGTCTTTGTAAGGAACATGCTATTCCATGTGATTCTTTCCAGCTATCTTCTGGTTATACTTCTATTAATGGTAAACGCTACGTATTCAACTGGAATTACGACAAAGTTCCACACCCTAAAATGATGAGTCAGGAGTTTCATAATGCAGGGATACACCTGGCCGCTAATATAAAACCATGTTTATTGCAGGATCATCCTCGCTATAACGAAGTAGCAGAACAAGAGCTCTTTATTCGTGACTCTGAATACAACGTCCCGGAACGCTCCAGCTTCTGGGATGATGAGGGTTCTCATCTGGACTTTACGAACCCACAAACAGTCGCATGGTGGCAGGAAGGTGTAACCACACAACTACTTGAAATGGGAATTGATTCCACCTGGAATGATAACAATGAGTTTGAAGTATGGGATGGGGAAGCGCGCTGTCATGGTTTTGGCAAAGAAATCGCCATTAAACACATTCGGCCAGTAATGCCTCTTTTAATGTGCAGAGCATCTATGGAAGCACAGCAAAAATTTGCACCGAACAAACGACCATATTTGATTTCCCGCTCTGGATGCGCCGGATTGCAGCGTTATGTTCAGACATGGAGTGGGGACAACCGAACTAACTGGGATACCCTTCGATACAACACCCGCATGGGGCTGGGAATGAGCCTCTCAGGATTGTATAACATTGGTCATGATGTCGGTGGTTTTTCTGGTGATAAGCCTGATCCAGAATTATTTGTTCGTTGGGTTCAGAACGGTGTTATGCACCCCCGATTTACGATCCACTCGTGGAATGATGATCATACTGTCAATGAACCATGGATGTATCCGGAAGTAACACCCGCGATTCGTAGTGCAATTGAGTTACGTTATCGTCTTATGCCTTATTTATATACATTATTGTGGCAGGCACATGCCGATGATGAGCCAATATTACGTCCAACCTTCCTTGATCATGAGCACGATGTTCAGACATTTGAAGAATGTGATGATTTTATGCTGGGACGCGATATTCTGGTTGCAAGTGTCGTGGAAGCAGGGCAACGACAACGACGAGTATGGTTACCCGACAACAAAACAGGATGGTACGACTTTTACAATGGCGAATGGTTCTGTGGTGGTCAATGGATAACAATCGACGCGCCACTGGAAAAACTACCATTATTAGTACGTGCAGGTGCAGGTATTCCTCTTAGTGAACGTATAACATACGTGAGTGAAGCGGAAGATAATCATCGTAAATTGAAATTATTCCCAATTAAAGGAACGGGTAAATCCACCGGACTTCTGTTTGAAGATGATGGCGAAACTTGGGGATATACTGAAGGTAATGCTCTGTGGCTTGAATGGGAGCTGGACTGCACAGCCACTACAATTGAGTTAAGAATAAACACTCATGGAGATTATCGCCCTGCATGGGAAACATTGAAAGTGATAATTCCTCAGGGAGAAAGTCGTCAACTACTGATTAACGGCATTGAGGCTTATGAATGGAATATGAACCTATCCTGTAATGATTAATTTATTGTAGAGGGTAAATCATGGCCAAATAAAGGCACTGTAAGAGTAAAACTTATAGTGCCTTTATATACAAGCCAGATTATAACGCCATGCAATGAAACGCCCCCATGCATACGTAGATTAACTATCTCTTACCATTTTACATATCCGAAAGAATATGTTTTAACAGAAAGGTAAAACATGAGCGATAATAAAAAAGAGCACTTCCACAATGTAATAATAAGATGGGTTATTATTTTCGCCACTATTGAATACATATATTTATTTATAAAGTTTCTCTAAAGTCTTAATACCCATCCCATCAAAAAACAATGCGGGGTTGTTAAAATAACAACATAACACTGTTTTCATGAGAATAGTAAAGCGTTTATTCAAAACCGTTTATAGCAACCCCATAAACCCAACATAGCAATTGAGTTTAAAAAGGAGATTTCATTGTCCCCTATCAATTAAACTTCATGTTTTTTAGTTTGTTTATAAAACAACATCATATCTCCTATAAAATACTCAGCAGTATTAAACCACCTTATCTTTAACCAAACTATTTATTCCGCAAGCCCACACTTATGGATATTTACCGTTGGTAATGACTCCAACTTACTGATAGTGTTTTATGTTCAGATAATGCCCGATGACCTTGTCATGCAGCTCCACCGATTTTGAGAACGACAGTGACTTCCGTCCCAGCCTTGCCAGATGTTGTCTCAGA